>JAABUQ010000510.1_pt1 | contig 89419 bp, 66 predicted proteins | sample 5560001 | NCBI WGS metagenome assembly JAABUQ01 (sample SAMN10711888, study PRJNA513371) | rock metagenome | isolation source: Antarctica rocks | place: Antarctica: Victoria Land, Finger Mt nord | collected 2015-12-18
AGATCTATATACTAAGAGATCATCAATGCTCTCTTTGCTCTCTTGATAGAGCTAATGAAGCATTGCTCCTCGTGCTCCCCTAATAGAGTTGATAGAGCATTCGCTCCTCGTGCTCTCCTAATAGAGCTAGTAGAGCATATGTAGATATTCGTTCTCTATACTACACCCTTGCGTACTTCATATACTACTTGGCTCGTAACACTATTCTTTTTCTTTAAGACTTTCGTCTCGAAAGCAAACTTTCGTTATGTCTCGAATCAAATCATTTTCTTACAATCGTCGTTTAATTTAGCTAATTAAACTAGATATTTCTATTGTTAGAATGCGTCCTTGTTATCGTTGCAATCGCCTTAACAAGGCCTATCGTATTTAGAAAGATTCGAAGAAGTGTATAAAATATATTAGAAAGAATTGTTCTTGCGACCTAGCCTTCTTAAATATCGCACGATGGCGTTGTTTCGAAGCGCAATGAAAGATTCTTAAACAACAACTTCGAGATGCGATGCTAAAACGTCAAGAAATGCAAACGAAAGAAAATCGCTTGCTTTCTTAGCTCGAATACGTGAAAGACGAACAACAAACGATAATTAATGAGAAATTTCAAAACCTTGAAGAGATCGCTTCTTTGATTGATAAGTCTATGAATAAATTTCTTTTGAAGCCCCTTATTGATGTCGCTTCGAAACAAATTGTTTTTTTCAATTTCGAAAGTAGTTAATTCTTTATTTTCTTGACTTTTCTTGACGAAAGTCTAGAGATATTTGTTGATGTTGTTGTCGACAAAATTGCTTCAATTTGTTGTGACACTTCGTTAAGTTCTTAATGAATTCTTATGTGTTCTTTAAGATAAAATATTTCTTTCATTTGATAAGATACTTTTGATCTTTTTGTTGTAGAATTTTCTCAATCTTAAATTGTTCTTCTTTTTGTAAATGAAAATAAAATGTGTTCTATAAAGGCGTGATTAAATTCGCTAATTTCAACAATAAGATATAAAATACTAGAAATACTTTGGCGTTCTTAAGTAAGTCGAGTTCGTAATTGACTAATTCTTTGATCTTCTTAACAAGAAACAATTCGACTTTGACATAATTCAATTTCTTGCTTAACTTTCTTGTCTTAAGATTTTTCGTAAAAAGATATACTTTATTTCTTTTCTTTAGTTAAGATGTTGTTTTTTGTTTTTTGTTCTAATACTTGATCGATCTTTCTTGTATCTTCAAAATGTTATCGTGTATTCTTTTTAGTGTTGCTATCTTTTCGATGATTAATTGTGCTAATAAATGTTGTCGTTCTTTCTTAAAGAGATTGAGTTCTTTGTTATAATTGACGAAGAATAAAGTTATCTTAGTGATATTTAAAATCTTTGCATTTAGTGCTAGTTGTGTCATAAATAAAAGTAATATCTAATTGTTATAAGTATTGTTGACGTAATGTCTTAGATATTGCTCTAGACTCTAGTTTGTTTGCTCTATTTAATCATTCGTAATCAAGTAATAGACAATGAACATTCTAAGTCTTGTTCCTAACATTAATATCAATGTCTTTCAATAGTTAGACGTAAAGAGCTTGTCTCTATTATTAGTTAGTTCTTTAAATATATTATGATATCGTATAAGTCGATTTAATACAATGTATTCTAGTTGTTTTGCTATGAACTTCTCTTTGCTTGCGATAATATATAAGTATTTGATAAGTTTGTTAATCATTATTAGTATCGAATTATATTTGTCTTCAATTGCTAGATTCGTCGACTTAGACAACTTAATAATAAAGTTTATCGTAACTTTATCTTATAACGATTTAGATAATTCCTAATATTGAATTTCGTCATAGTTCGCATGCGTATTATGTTTGTTTTGCTAACAACTAAGACATCGTTTAATATATGTCTTGACAACTTGTCTTATTTGTAAGAACTAACAATGTTGACGTAAAAGTTAAAGAATTTTGGTCACTCTCAAATGCTCTTGCAATGATTTATCATGATGTTCTCTTATATATTTGTCAATTTTGTCGATAGATATTTGAAGTTTTTCTTTCTTTATCGAAAACTCTTTTGTATTGTCTCGAAATATTCGTAATGTAACATTTAGCTCGTATTTGTTTGCTAATAGTAATTCGTTTTTATTGATCTTAAATATGTTGTAATTAAACGATTTTTTCGTTTTTATATGATCACTTCTTTTACTAAGTGCGTTTGCTCTATCATTATTTTTGCCTAGTGTATATTGTATTTTGAATTTGTATTGTTCGAGTCGTTTTGATCATCGTATTTGTTTTTTATTAAGCTATTTAATAATAATAAAGTGCACAAGATTTTTATAATTCGTAAAAATCGTAAGTTCTAATAATTCTTCGATGTATACTTTTCATAATTTCAAGAAAACTACAATAGCGAATAGTTTCTTGTCGTGAAAGTCGTAATTCTATTTGATTGACAAAAGTTTTTTCGAAAGATATGTTACGAGATATTATATGCCTTTATGCTCTTAATTAAAGCATACATCGATAACTAGATTTAATGCGTCGATTTCAATTTTACTTGACAATCGTAAATCGTACATCTTTAATACTAATTTTTTCAAGCATTCTAGCTTAAGATTTTAAAATAATTTTTCTTCTATAAGTTCTTATATTTATGACGTATTCTTTTTCGTAAAATTAGTCAATAGTATCGCATTGACGAAGTAGTCTTTAATGAACTTTTTGTTGTAGTTTATAAAATTTAGAAAGAATTGTACTTTCTTGACGTTAACGAGTGATTTTCATTCTTTGATTGCTCGTAGCTTTTCGAGATTCATGCGTACTTCGTATCGTTCTACGACAAATTCAAGAAAGTCAATTTTTTTTTAATGAAATTCGCATTTCTTTGATTTAAGATGTAAGTTTCTCTTATTTAGACATTCTAGTACTTTGAAAACATAACTAACATGTTCTTTCAAAATCTTTAAATAAATTATGATGTCGTTCAAATATATTATGACAAATCGATCCAAATATTGTCGTAGTATATCATTGATTATTTCTTGACACATTGTTGAAGCGTTAATGAGTTCAAATGACATTATTATGTATTCGTATAATTTATATCGTGTGCGAAAAGCTATCTTTTACTCTTTCTTTGTTTTCATTCTAATCTAATTGTACGCTTTTTGTAGATTCAATTTGATAAAATACTTGACTTCGAATAGTCGATCTTGAAGCTCGCTAATATTGAATAATAAATATTGATTCTTAATCGTAATATGATTTAGCTTTCGATAATCGACACATAAACGAAAAGTTTCGTTCTTCTTAGATACAAAGAGAATCAAGTATTTTGCTTGTAATTGGGAATTTTTTGATAAATTCTTTTTTTTCGTTTTTTGCTAGATATTTGCGAAGTACTTCGAGCTTCTTCTTAAATAAAGCATATATAAATTCAAACGTAGATTGCTTGCCTAGTTCAAGTCTAATTTCATAATCTCACGATTAATGTTTAGAAAGAACCTCTATCGTTTTCTCTTCTTAAAATAGATGCTCCCAATTGTTGTATATTCGTGATATGTACTTTAGCGATTTCTTCGTTGTACTAAATAATTCAAGATTCTTAGAAGATTCGCAATTTTTTTCACTTACTTTAACTTTGTAACTCAATTAATCTTTGTCGATGTTTGTTAAGTCGAACTTGATTAAATCGTTCTTTTTCAAGAATGTAAATTCGCATCTTGCGATCAAGTTTCAACTTTATCTTTTATCTATTATCGAACGTTGTTGATGCGTAGATTGAATGTGAATTGCGTGATCACATCGTTCGAATCTAAGTACTCGTGTATTTTAGTCGATTTCTAGATTGTGTTGCTTCAATTAAGACATTTCTAAAACGATATTATGAGTAACTATTCTCACTATATTAAAGATTAGCTTCTCGTGATATTGCTAAATAGCTATCAATAATGATTTCGTTTCTTTGTTCACTCTTTTATTCTTGTTAAGTAATAGATTTCCATCTACAACTATTAGATTGTATGCGTTAGACTTCTTTTAAGTAAAATATTCTTTCCTCTTTACAAGAGCTTTGGTCATAAAATTACTTGTCGCATTAGAATTGATCATTGCAATAAGTCGACGATCATTGATCTTAACTAGTGTGATAAAACATCGTGCGTGTGTTGTTAAGTTTAGTTGTTGTTGTTAAGCTAACATATTGCATTTCTTTAATATGCTCTTTATTAAAAAATTTGAACTTTTTCTTGCTTCTATGTTGCGACTTTCGCTTTAAGCGTTTATTTGTGTTAAGCTTTCTTTCATTGCTAGATTGCTAACTTCGACTCTCTAGAAAATCAATTGACTTCTTCTTTTTCTTCTAGGTGAGTCTAGCATAAGTCGTCGTAGCAAGTTATTCAACTAAGTGTCTTATGTTTCTTTGCTTTCTTTATCTTTTGTCTAGATAAACTAACACTATTTAGTTGTTGTTCGATTTCGTTGAAAATATTTCTTTTTATAGTGGCGTCGCTTTCTAGCGCTTTCTCGCATTTGTTTACGATTTGACTAATTTATTTTTTCTTCAATGAACTAGTTAAAGTCTTGAGGTAATTCATGATGTTTTCTAGGCATTCGTGAAAGTTCTTTCAATCATATTTTTTGTTTAAGTTAATAATTAGATTGCGAGACTTAATAGTCTTCTAAAGTGCTTGATTGACTTTCTACGTAAATGCGAGTGCCTTGTTTAATAATGTTTCATCTAGAACTTTCTATAATTGATTTGAGTTCTCTATTAGATAGTAGTCGTTGTTCGATCTAGTTTTAAGAGTGTTCGCTTCTATGTTAATTTGCTTTCTAATGTCGTTTTAGCTATCAAGTATCTCTCTTAACATAGCATTGATTTATCGTGAAATTATTAAGTTCTTTGAACGACAATCTCTTGCGAAGTGATTCGATTTGCCACATGAATAGCACGTTTTTTGAAATTTGTTATCTTGCTTTCTTCTAAAGTTCTTTTCTTTACGTCGCTAAGTAGAGTCCAATTTCATTAGTGCAAACTCGCGATAATCTAGATTGTTGTACTTTTTAATATGATCTCTCTTTGCGTGATATTCGATCGTTGATTCAAAGAAGATTTTTGCTCTTTCTTGAGATTAATCGTATCGTTTTTTCATAGCTCTCTTATATAGCTTGTCGTCTACGTCGATTGCTATCTTCATTAAGATTTGAATGATGTCGAATTTTGCGTCGCTACGCATAAGTTCGTCCTTAACATTCTTCTTTAAGTCTCGCTTGAACATTGTCATTAGTAATGCATTATTTTAATTGATTAGATTTGCGTATTTCTAGAATCTAACGACGTAGTTTGTTGCTAATGTCTTTTGTTGCAAATGTTAAATAACTCGTTTCGCTATTTGTTTTTCATTAAATATTTCGAATACTTGTCGTAGTTCTTTCTTGAAGACATCAAAGTTAATAAAGATTTCTCTTGAGTCTTCTCCATTCTTAAGATGCTTTCAAAGATTTAACTTTAGTCAATGTTGAATTCGTCCTCGAAGAAAAGTAGAAGTTAACAAGGTCTTCTTATTCTCTAAAACGAGATAAAATGTAAAATAGATCTTAATTTGCGTAATTTAATTCTTCAATCTAGTTCTATCTTTATAATATTTGTTTGAAGCATTGATCTTAATCTTTGATGAGATTTCTTTTTTACTATTGATACTATTGTCGTTATCGTCGATCTTTATGAAGTTTGATACGAGTTGTTTTTCTTTTGTTGTAGAGTTGATGTTCGAGATAGAGACGCGTTAATCTAATACAAACATTCTTAAAATGTTCAAAGTGTTACGCTAGTACTTTTTTCGAAAATATTAGAGAGAATTATGCTTTGAAGAGATTTGTAGACGTCTTCAAGCAATGCAAGCAATCACTTGGTAACAAGGGATTTGCAGCTTGAGTCAATTGTAACAATAAGTCAAGACTTAAGATAAGTTGAACACGATTCATAAGAAAGTCGTATTCAAGATCTATATACTAAGAGATCATCAATGCTCTTCCTGCTCTCTTGATAGAGCTAATGAAGCATTGCTCTTCGTGCTCCCCTAATAAAGCTAATAGAGCATTCGCTCCTCGTGCTTTCCTAGTAGAGCTAGTAGAGCATATGCAGGTATTCGTTCTCTGTACTACATCCTTGCGTACTTCATATATTGCTTGGCTCGTAACATCTAACTATTGTAGAAAAGCTAATAGAATGTTTAAATTAATAGAGATAGTTATAACTAGAAGTTCAAGAATATAGAAGATAGAAATTATCTAGAATACTATTTATATAGAACTTAGAAATCTAGAATTTGTGCTAGATTTAAAGAGAACATGTTGTAACTTAAGAGAGTATTACTAATATTATAATAAAAGTGTTGCTATTAGAATATTAGAAATAGAACTTGTAACGTCTTTGAAAATTCTTTGTCTATTTATATAATCTAGATTTAGTCTAGATTTGATTAAGATCTAATTAAGATTTAACTCTTAGAGCTTTCTAACTAGAAAATTCTATTTAATCTTGATCTATTTATAACAATTTTATTTTAACAACAAATCTTTAGAAAATTTAAAAAATATAAAGATTTATAACTATATTACTTAAAACTACAAAACAAACTAGAATCGAAAGATTTATATATTTATTAAATTTCTTATTACTTTAATACTATATATAGCGATAATATGTTGTCGAGTAATTTATTAATAAATTATAGAAATTATAGAAATTTCGCTAAGATTTTTCAAAAAAAATATTGCGTCGAGCGTCTCATGGGATGAAAAGCACAATACTATCGTATGAAATATATATTAGGAATAGTTTTCACTGATCTTAGACGCACTTTCTCTGAGCATCTCATTCCATCTATCTTCAACACGAAGATATCTACTGTCATCTCTACGATTCAAGCCATCAATCCCAAATCAAGCTAAAGCTTGCAGAGAACTCGCTCGTACGTTCAATCACTGAATGCCATCGATGAGGACGTAATGGGTTGGTGGTGGCTGAGCCGGAAGGGTTTCAGCCTTGTCACAGCAACAGTCCAAGCCTGACACTGGCATTGGGAATGCCTTACAGAATATCGACTCTTCAAAGTCTTGCGAAATGTTGTCTGACGTCGAGATGCATCTAAGCCTTGTCACTGTCAGCCATTAAAGCTCTCTGTGGAGGCCACTATTGAATGCTCGGCGGGGTCGAAAAGTGCATCTGCGGGTGCAACGACTTTGACGCTACAACATCAGCTCACTGCTTATAGCAGGATATGAAGAATTGAGGCCTAGACCATTTGGCGTTACGGAAAGCAGCCAATCGTGTCCGCTGTCACTGCAACCTTTTGTAGAAGAAGCCGACGGTGGTGACTGGTGACTGGTGACTGGTGACTGTGCCGCTCTTCATGCAAGCCACTGGCCCCCAAATAGTGGGCGGTTAGCGATGGAGAGTGATGGGGAGCTCCACGCATTTAATGTCGAGAGCTTTCCCTCGTGACCATAGTTCCCTTCACTTGACTTCAAGAACTTCTTCACCATCGACTCCCCTGGCCAGCAAGGAAGGCCGCTTTTACTTGGCGCAGAGATCTGCTTTCCTCTTTACCGACTTCATCATGGGTTGCTGTGCCTCCAAGCCCGACCGTCGCAGTCATTCTTCGGTATACGGAGTATACGGTCCCTCCTCCACCTCACCTCCACCCTCGTATATCACCCCCTCCCCATACCGCCAGACTTACACCCCGGCCTCTCCCCCATCAACTGTATCGGTCCCCGCAACCTTCAAAACACCAAATCCTACCGTATACGAGCCCTTCCAGCACCAAACATATAGCCCGGCCCCGTCCCCTCCAATCGCGTCGGTCCCCTCAGCCTACAGCCCATCACCCTCTACCCCTACCTTATACAAGCCCAACTACACCCCAGCCCCATCCCGACCAATCGCATCGGTCCCCGCAGCCTACAGCCCATCACCCTCTACCGCAAAGGAACCCACCTTCCCCCTCAGCTCATCTCCCCACTGCCGCCGCTGCAGCTGGCGCCCCAAATACCGCGACACCGTCAAACCCAAAAACCCAAATGGTAACGTCGGCCGCCACTACTACATCTGCTTCCAATGCAAGAAGGACCCGACCCTTCCCTCATCATCTGCCACGAGCGGCCCGAACGGGAAGGGCTGGATCACCTGGGATGATCGTATGGGCATCGATTCTCGCAATCCGAGGTGCAAATGCGGCACTTTGGCTAGGCAGAATCGCGCGGGTGTGAATTCGTATGCTCCCGGACAAGGCTTCTGGACTTGTTCGACGGGCGCTTGTGGATATGTTTCGTGGCGCGAGGATGGGCGTGAGGGGTGGGCGGGGGATGAAGGCTTTAGGCCGTGGTTGGTTTAGGGGGAGGGGGGGTTTGGTAGGTGGGTGCTTGCACGTCGCGGTGAGGTAACAAATGATGTTATGAGAAAGGTATGCGTGCGTTTCAGGGGTGTCATTTGCAGAGTTCAGATATCCGCCGTCTGTTCCAGAGCGTCGAATCTGCCTGCCACGGAACTTGGTCCAATGAGTGCAGATCTCATTCATAGTCTATTAAACGAACCCAAGCTTAGAAAACTCGCGTCGAAGTTTCACGAATTATTATTATTCGCGATCAAAGATTATTTACGCCAAGAAGCAACCTTAGTCATTCCGATGCATGCAGAAGTTTAACTGCTTTTTTACTACGAACGAAACTTCTACTCTTTGTCTCCCAAAATTATGTATTCGAGCAAATAGATCTACTTTCTTTGCGATTTGTTCTTCAAGATACATAACAAATTTATCGTTTCAAGCACGCATAAAAGATTCTATAAAGAGTGGGAATTATCAAATGCAATAAAGAGTATCGCAAACGTCGATAAAGACATACTTATTACACTAAGAAGTTTTGCCTCAACAATTGAAAATGTCCTTCTACGCGAAATTCAATCGAGCAAAAAATTCTACTCAAACTCTTACAAGAGCATAATTCTCTACTTTGCAATCTATTTATAGTTTAATTAATTTACAATTAACACTTGTAACTTATCAACCAATTAAAGATCTATATAAGATAAAGATACGATATTTGCTTTCAAGAACAACACTATATTACGAACAAGTTTGTTTATAGTCTACGCAAAAAAGATCGCAATCGCAATCGCGAACAAAAGAAAAATTGATACTCTTCGTTTACGTTCGAAAGCGAGCGTTGCGACTATTATACGTACTTTATTCTTATTGAATGCGCTTTCTAATTATGTCGTCTTCTAAGAAAATTATAAACTTTATCAGTTTATACGTTTTCCTCACGATAGATTAGTCAATCTGACGCGAAATCTCCCTTAAGTTCTACTCGTTCGAAGTAAGAACGTCGCGCATTTATCTTACAATATTGCAAGACAAACTTTTCTGCAACTTGCGATCTCAAAAACCTCGCATAACCTTGTTGCTATCTCTAGTTATTACTGGGCTATCTTGAAATACCTTTTAGATCGTTTCGTCTTACAAGACGAAAATGTCCCTTTTGTGAATCTTCTTGATGTTTCAAGCGAGTGCGAGATAACATTAGATTATGGCAGCGTCGAATGGCCACGAGAGTTACGCTTGTACAGCAACGGCGACGTGATTTCTATCATGTATTCTTCGCGTAAGTTGGCAAAGGGGCTGGAATATAGAATGTGATTGCGGTCTTGTCGATCGGTTCAAGAGGGCAAATGCTGCTCGATTCAACTCGTGATTCAGGATTCGTAAGTCAAAGACATCTCAAGCGAGGTCAATGGCGATTTCCAGTCTGCCTTGTGACTGATGTTTGGCGAAGCAGACTGTCAATATTGACAGTGGCGAAACCTAGGAACATAGCAAAGTATATTTTTCGAACACAGATCGCTTTCTTTTCTAGCAGTGGAAACTGATTAGTACGGACAAGGCTGACAAGGTCGGCAAGGCTGGCGGGATGGACTGTATGTAGATATGATAGTCGAGATTGGAAATTCATTAGGCTAATGCATGGAGACTACTGAACGCCCGGACACACAACCATGTCAGTGCTTGCTCAGAATAAGAACCCTCGAAACCGACAAACCCTTATAATGTAAAAGTTATTACATACTTCTAGCCTTTGTCTGCAATAGAAGTCTCGAAAAATCCAAGCGAAGGCATCATCCGGCCAAAAGAGAGTCAAAAGCAGCGTCCAAAGCTACCAAAAGAGGCAACCTTTTGGCCGTCCCCCCACTAAAACATTTGAAAAAAGTCGAGAGTACTTTGGACTGGTCTCAAACTCGATGCGGTCAGTCTGCGCCTCTTACTCACACGTCTCTATTATGGTTGCCTACTGCAAGGCTACTGCCGAGCCGCAAATCCTCATATACATTATATGTATGGTCAACCGCCTAAGCAGAGGTTAAAAACCATCCTTTATTTCAACCCCGAACCCTCAAGGGATGCCAGCAACAGGTAAGTAAGCTCTCCACCGTTCCTTCTATTCATGTAGTCTAACTTTAAAATCTCAGGTCTTTAGGATTATAGCAACCATGTCTAATTTAAAGAAAGCTGCGAAAGATGCAGTCTTTTCAATGACTAAGCCGTAGAACATGGAAAAGGTAGCCCAGAAATTTATTTACCCGACAGCTAAACTTGGCAAACCTACGTAATCAGAGTCAACAGAACTCAAGAGTGTTGGATTCTACTTCGATCTTAGCGACATAACCAAGATTATACCCGACACCACACCAGGTGCAGCTAAAGGCGCTATTAGGAAAGAAAATGTTTTCAAATGGCAAGCTGCAAGCGAGGCGGAACGGAAGTCTATCAAAGATTGGATAAGGGCATTCGGCTTTTATACTGAGGCTGCCGTTTTGATAATCCCTGAGGATGCGAGGAATTCACCGAAATTTTAAATAATGCCTAACCGGTACATACATATTCAGTCTCTCTCAACCTTAACGATAACCCTCCCACGCGCCCTCATGGTGGCTATGCGCTCGTAGGCTCTGATGGCGTCCTCCATGCTAAACACCGAGTCGACAGAGATCTTGAGCTTGCCCTCTTCCACCAGCTTAACCAGCACGACGGCGTCGTCCTTGGAAGGCGGCGTGATGAACATGACGTAGCGGCGCGGCACGCCGCCCAGCCACGTGGGCCACGAGGTGTTGAAGATCCAGTTCTTGAGCGTGGCGCCCGAGCCCTCCATACAGCCGATGTTGATCACCATACCGTCCGGTTTAAGGTACGCCGGCGAGTTGACGTATCCCCTCGTCTGGTGATGAGGCAGCCACGGGATCTAGTCCACGGTTAGGGCTAGGGCTTTCCCGCGGGCGAATCGGAGACGATACTTCAAAAGCTTGGCAATTTGTATGGCAGAAGAGGTACTATCCCCTGTCAAGTTTCGCGACGTCGCTTGGTTCTGCGTCAGATACACCAGGGCATTCTTGCTCATCTATTCGTGGCATCAAATATAGATAGAGGTCTATTAGATCTGAAAGAATTGAGTTGTTTAGTAGAGTATTGATGATAGTAGATAGATGCGGATGCGGTGGTGACGGCGAAAAAAACGAAATGTTCTCAGGGGGGCCCTACTAGCGCTCCCGCACCCCCTGATGGCTGCCTCATCACCAGACGAGGGGATAGGGCCTGCAAACCGACGCAGTCGAGCACAAAGTCGAAAGGCTCCGCCGCGTACTGCGACGCCAGGTAGGCCGGCAGCGGATCGTGCTTGCGGTAGTCGATGAACTGTTCACAAAGGTTAGCTCTCCACCCTCTTCCAGAACCTCACGGAGATCAACTCTCAATGCAGCAAGCAGCAGAAGATATACCTCATCAGCGCCCAACCCGCGCACCATCTCCTCATTCCCCCCACTCGCAACACCCACGACTTTCGCCCCCCTCATCTTGCAAACCTGCATGAGCTCCTTCCCTACAGACCCGCTAGCCCCATTAACAAGCACGCGATGCCCCTCTTTCACCCCGCCCGTGCGCGCCATCTTGAGCGCCGTCGACCCACTCCCAAGCACGCCTCCCATAGCCACCATGACTGACCCCTCCGGCAGCCGCGCCGCCTGGTTGCTCGGAACCCGCACATACTCCACCAGCGCGCCCCGGCCAAATACCACCATATCCGGGATATTCTGGTACGCCACCACGCGCGTCCCGACCTCTCGCACGTCGGACGAGGCCGCGGAGCCTGCGGCTACCACGGTGCCGGTGAACTCGAGCTCGGGGATGGATGCTGAATTGCAAAGCCACGTGCGATACGCGGATTAAAACTTCGACGGAGGACGCGCTGGGGAGCGAGGGCGTGGGGTAGGATGTTGCCAGCTCCAGCGAGGTGCGGGCGGGGCCGCGCCGCTGGCGGAGCCAGGCGTGCATTGTAGGCGGAAGTGAAGGGGATGCCATTTCTGGGGTGGATTGGGGGGGTTGTTTAGAGAAGCTAGTGAAGGTGTGTTTCGAGAGCTCTGGGGGAGAGTGGTCAAGGCCATAGATGGCAATTGTGGAAGGAAGGTGGTTCGATAAGAGCAGGGAAATACCGGGGATCACAGCTAATTTATTGACAGGAAGCAAGAGGGCAATATAGGTACTTCGTACCTCGAAGAGGCAACAGAACTCAAGAATGTTGGATTCTACTTCGATCTTAGCAACATAAGCAAGACTATATTCGACATTATATCAAATGCAACTAAAAATACTATTAGAAAAAAAAAATTAAATAGCAAGTTGCAAGCAGGACAAAACAAAAGTCTATCAAAGATTAAATAAAAATATTTAACTTTTATACTAAGACTAGAATTTTTGTAGTTCTTAAGAATATATCTTATAAGAAATTTGTTAAAATTCTAAATGATACTATTAACAAAATTTAGATACTTAATAAAACTTATTTATATATATAAGATTTTTGTATATATTAGATTTCTATATATATTAATCTAGAAAGATTAATTACAAGTAATATTAAACTTAATAGATTTAAAAAACTATTAAGATAACTAATTATAATTAATATATATAGAAATCTTATATATACAAGTAATTATATTGCATTAATATTCTTTCTTTGTATTTTGTTCTAATATAGTATAGATTATACATTATATAAGAAGAGTTAAATCTATTTTATAATTATAGTAAAAGCAAGTTCGAAATTCTAAACTAGATATATTTTTACTATAGAATTTCTATATTGTTAAAATCTATCTATCTTAATAAATGCAATATATAATTAGCAATACTAAAATAATATATTCTATAATATAGTATTTCTTATAATATTATAAAGATTACTTCTTAGAGTTTTTTAACTTTTATATCTAATATTTAAGTCTTAGTATTAAATAAATTTTTAACTTTAATTTGTATATTCTTATTACTCTATATTAAAGATTATATTTTCTTTTTTTTGTTTTTTTTGTTTTATTTATTTAATTAATTATTAATATTTATTGCACTTATTATAACTTAAATTAATAAAATTTAAAATTGTTAAATTAGATATTTAAAGTTATATTAAATTTCTAAGTTTACAAAAGAAAAAATTTCGATATTAGATAAATATTTAGATTAATTATATTAATTCGAGAAATTAAGTTTAATTTAAGAGATTAAATTAAATTTTAACAATTTAATTTAAATCGAATTAAAAGTCTTAATAATTTAATTTTAAAAGTTAAATCGAAAATTAAATTAAAAAATTAACTTAAATTGTTAAGATTATTATTTTAGTAAACTTTATTATCTTTAATAACAATTAATTAATAATTTAATAGAAATAATTAATTTATTTAAATTAATTAATAAATATATTAGATTGTTTTTATATTATATATTACTATTAGTATAACTATTAAATTAAATCAAATACTTTTTTCTTAATTTAATTTACTTTCTTAAGTTCTATAGAATTAAATTAAAATTAAGACGTAAATTTGATTTTAGAATCGAATTTTATCAAATTAATATTAAGAGTTTAAACTAACTTTGTTGTATTAATATTTGCTTATTTTATCTTATCTTATTTATATATTAACCCAATTAAGCTAGCGCAAAATTTACGCTAATTATATATAATTAATACGTTATATAATATTATATAATTAAATAAATTGAATTAAATATTTAATAAATATTTTTTGTTTATTTTACTTTGTTAAACTAGAAAATTTGTCTAATTCTAGAATTAAAATTAAATAGATTAATTTAATTAGATTAAAATTCGATTTAACAATTATATTAATTACTATTGTATATTATCTAGAAAATAATTAAAAAAATCTAAATTTAAACTAAATTTATACTATTTTTAATATTCTTAATATTCTTGACAATTTAATTCGATTTTAATCTTTAAATTGAAAATTGACTTAATTTAGTTTAATTTAACTTTAAAATAGTTAAAATTAAATTAATTTTTAATTTGATTTCTAAATTCTAAAGTTAAATTGTCAATTTAAGTCGATTCTAGAAGTTAAAATCGAAAATTAAATTAATAAATAGTTTAATTAAACTTTTTAAAGCAAAAGATAATTATATAATTTCGAAAATTATCTTTAGCTTTAAGATATTCGATTTAGTTTACTAATTTACTTTTAATTTATAATATTTCTTTTTAATTTTAAAATAATAAAACTTTCTTATCTTTACTAAAGCAAATAGCTAAAGACTTAAATTCTTTTTTTAAATAAATAAACAAATAATAATCTAGATTAATCTTAGTATTAAATTAATATACTTTCGATATCTTAAAACTTCTAGACTTTATAAACTTTTAGTATAAGTTTAGTTTAAATACTTTATTCTTTATCTTTTAAAACTTTCTTTATACTAATTTTAGGTAACATATTGTATATTTTCGAATTTTCTCTACTAAATAATTAGATTTCTTTGTATTGTTAAACAATATTCTTAACTTTTTTATTATTTTTGTCGAATTCTAAGACGTATATTCTAGAATTGCATTTTTAATATAAAATATATAAGAGAACTTGATAGTTATTTTAAAACAATAAAATATATTAGTTAAGAAAAGATATAACAAAGTTAAGTTTTAATAAATTGCAACTATGTTGCTTCGAATACTTATATACAAATTCTTAAAAGTTTCTTTATTGTTTAGCAAAGTTATATAAATAGAAGAGTTTTGTATCTTTGTATTAATTTTAATTTCTAATTTGCAATATAAGATTTAAAATCTTGCAATTTATATATCTTTTAATTAACAAAATATATTTGCTTAATAAAAATCTTATTTAATTAAATTCTTCTTTGTTAATTTAATATCTAATATTTCTTCTTCTATTTACTTTCTCTTTATTATTTTTTGCAATTATATTTCGATCTATATATAAAACTTAGTGTAATTGTTGAATCGAATTTCAATTCGATTGAATTAATTCGTTCAATTCTAATTCTGGAATTAAGCAAATTTTCTAGCTTAACAGAGTAAAGCGAACGAAAAATGCGCGTCGAGTATTTAATTCGATTTATTCGATTATATAACATTACGTAATGCGCTAACTATATACAATTAGTGTAAATTCTGCGCTAGCTCAATTAAGTTAGTACATAGATAAGATAAGATAAAATAAGCAAATACTAACGCAACAAAGTTAGTTTAAATTTTTGATATTAACTTAACAAAATTTAACTTTAAGATCGAATTTGCGTCTTAATTCTAATTTAATTCTACAAAGCTCAAAAGAATAGATTAGATTAAGAAAAAAATGTTCGATTTAATCTAATAATTATACTAATAAAAGTTGTCTATTAAATATTTCTTATAAGATAGATTATTGTGTGCAATAAATAAAATAATCAATTGCAATTGTTAAAACTTTTAATTAATATTCTAATTTATATTACAATTAAAATAATATTTCGATATTTAATTTTTATACTCTTTAAAGATTACTAAATATAATATTATTAATAATTTATACTTGTAATTGTTTTATAAAAGTACGTATACTATATAAGAAGCTAGATCTATTTATATTAATACTTGTAATATAGAGAATAAGCAATTAAGAAGTTATTTTTCTTATTAATTAGTATTTTTTGTTAATAATATAATATTATTTGTAATTTGTTTTAGAGATATAAATATATCTAGTACTTTAGATTTTTTGTTAAATAATTAAATTAATTCTTAAAATAATAATTTATATTTATTTTATTTTGCTATACTAGTATTGTTTATAACTTTAAGTTAAATATTTGTTTACTATAAGTTATTTAATAAAAAGATTAGTTTTTCTTCTTTATAAATATATTGATTTAAGAGATTTCTAAAGACAAGCAAATAGATATTTAATTTAAAATTTATCTTATATTGTTTTATAAATTCTAGAAAGTTATTTCGATTTTTAAAATATTAAATTACTTATCTCTTAATTTAATTATTAAGAACTCGATTTATTTTTAATAAATTTTTTAGCTTTCTTTAATAAATTATGCAAACAATTAATTGTAATAATATTATCTCTAGATATACTTCTTGCTTCTTTATTAATATAGCTAGTTTAAATAGTTAAAAGACTTTAATTAGATTAATTATTAGATCGAGTTTCGATTTTAACTTTAGACAATAATTCGATTTATCGATTTTAATATTAGAAATCGACTCGAAATTTAATTTAATTTCTATTATTTTAAAATTAACTCGATTCAACTTAACCTAATTTTCGAATTTAATATTAGAAATTAAATCGAATTGTTAAGAAATCGAAAATAATATTATTATGCTAAGATTTTCTATTTTTGAATATACGTTATTATAATTTTGGATTTTTCGCTAAAGTGTTAAGTAGTATGCTTCGACACAAAAGCTACGTTTGCTTGTATTATCTTAAAATAGCTTGTTTAGACTAGTTATTGCTTGCATTACTTATTTGTATTATCTTTTTATTCTTAAGTTACTTTCTCGAACTATTAAAGAATATTATTATACTATATTTGTATTCTTGTTTGCAAAATGTTGAACTCTTTAAGAGCATTACTATGTTTTTGTTGATTTTATTGTAGATATTGTGTTATTGTTATCAAGAGTAAAAAGATCGAAGATTTAAATCTTCTCGAAATACAATAATTTATTCTTTTTTTTCATTTAAAAATAGTAATAAGAAGAACAATAATAGAGATATCGATAAAAGAAACAATAAAAAGAATTAAAAAAACAAGAATGATTTGAACAAAATTATGTAGAACGAGATTGTCGAATTCTTTAAGTAGACTAATTGCGTCGATTTAAGAAATCGAGTTTAATTCGAAAAATCGAATCGAATCTTAATAATTTAATTCGAATTAAATTAAAAGTCTTAATAATTCGATTTCTAATATTAAAATTAATAATTCGATTTAATTTCAAAAGTTAAATCGAAAACTAAATCAAAAAATTGAACCGAATTGTTAAGACTAATATTATTAGTAAACTTTATTAATTTTAGTAACAATTAATTGATAATTTAATAGAAATAGTTAATTTATTTAAATTAATTAATAAATATATTAGATTGTTTTTATATTATGTATTACTATTGTGCATTATCTAGAAAACAATTAAAAAAATCTAAATTTAAACAAAATTTATACTATTTTTAGTATTCTTAATATTCTTAACAATTTAATTCGATTTTAATTTTTAAAATCAAAAATCGACTTAATTCGATTCGATTTAATTTCAAAATAATTAAAATCGAATCAATTTTTAACTTGATTTCTAAAGTTAAATTATCGATTTAAGTCGATTCTAGAAGTTGGAATCGAAAATTAAATCGACAATCAATCTATCTCTAACAAGAAAAGTTAAGTTAATAATTTAATTCTAGTTATCTAGATAGCTCGAATACATTATTATAATATATTATTAAATAATCTTATATCGAAAGATTATAGAATAGAATATAGTTTTCTACTATTTATTTTAGAATTTCTTTATACTAATACTAAGTCTTAACAATTCAATTCGATTTTTCGAGTTAAATTTCGATTTCAAGTATAGAAATCGACTCGAATTGTCAATTTTAATTTCAAAAATCGAATTATTAAGATTTTCGAGTTAAGTTAGTACAAATTGCCAAGATTCGAGTTAAGTATTTAACTTAAACTTGATAATTCGATTCAACGCAATTAGTCTAACTTTAATTAATATTGCAAGATATTAGTTAATTTAATATTGCAAATTTATATTTAGTTTTATATATAAATAGTTTAGAGTAATCTTTAAATCGAATTAAATACTTTTTTTTAAATTTAATTTAACAAATCGAATAGAAATATAAGTTCAATTTAAGATCTTGATACGCTAATAACTATAGAACTAGCTAATTAAATTGAATAATTTAAAATTTATATTAAACTGCTAGTTTTTCTCTACAAAATAAACTACTAGCGTTGTATTTTACTTTTATATTATACAAGTTATAATATTTTAAGATTTAAAGTTTTTTAAGATTTTAGAATTAGCGTTCAACTTCTAGAAATAAGAAAGTAGCAAAAGTAATTCAAGAGTTACTCTAAAATAGTTTTTTGTATTGTTCTTTTTATTTGTCGAAATAAATATAATTATTGTTTTTAGAAAGATCTTTGCAATTTCTATAATTAAGAAACAAGATTTAATTGTATTAGTAATTTTAAATTATTTAAAATTTAATAAAGATAATTTTAATATTAAATTTTGTAATCGTAATAACAAAGAGAAAATCTCTTTAAAAAACTTTAAATTTTTGTTCTCTTTTTTTTTTTTTTTTTTTGTAAGTTTTGTTATTTTTAAATTTCGACGTTAAATTTAACTTTGAATTTAATATTTTAAAGTTTTCTTATTTGTCTTTTTAAGTTTACGAGTTCTCTATATCTTTTATAGAAAAAGACAAAATTAAAAAACTTTTGTCTAACAAAAAATTTTTAATTTTGCGTTTAAGGTTCTAATTAGATTAATTCTTCGAACATAATTTTTTTTATTTTATTTTTGCAAGCTCTTGTGCAATAGACACTATTATATTCTTGAATTTTCTAATATTTACTTTGTTGTAATTGTCGATTATATAGTTAATAGTATATTTCAATTTTATAATACAATATTTAAGTCAATTTTATACAACTTATTTTAGTTTTTCTAAAATTCTTTGTAAATTCTTATATTGCTTTGCTATTCGCAATATTATTTTAATAATTTATTTATTTAAACAAAATATTTATTGTTTGCAAGAGCTAGAACTTGCAAAGCTAAATTTAATTATTCTAGATTCTTAGTATCTTATTTTTGTTTATATTTTAAGCTAAATATCTTAACTTTTGTTATAACAAATTATTTATTTATATTTAAGTACTTTTTGCAATTGTTTATTAAAGATCTTGTATTTAATTTTTAGTTATTTCGAATTATTTCGAATTATATTTCGAATATTTTCTAAATATTTTTTCTGTTTGTTTCTTATAACTTTGTTGTATTAGATTAGAATATTTGTTATCTAAATATAAATATAAGTTTTAATAGTTGAGTTATTTTTTATAGATTAAATAGTTGTTTTTTGTAGTTTAATTTAAATTTAAGTTTAAGATATTTAAAATTGTAATATTTAACATTGTATTTATAATTGTTGCTATTGTATTTATTGATTTTGCGTCTCAAATAATTTAATTTAAAAATTTAATTTTTAACTATAAAGAGAATGTATAGAAGTTATTAAAGATTAACTTGAATTTTCTTTAGCAAATACAAACTATTATTTTTTACAAAATTCTTCGATTAATATAGATAGTAACTCTTGTTCTTAATCTTAATTGCTTGCTAAAGGTTAAGAATTTTCTCTTGTAAACAATTGTTTATATCTAATATCTTATAATTGTTGTTCTTAATTAATTATAATATAAGTTTAATAAAAAAAGATTTATACAAGAATTATAAATTAGAAAGAGAATTTAATTAATAAAAGATTAGATTATTAAGTCGCTATATCTTAATAAATAAAGTCATAATTAATCTTAAATATTTAACAAATATAAAGTTCTAAATGCAAAGAATTATTTCTTATAGACTTAATCGATATTTGCAATATTTATATTGCTAGTTATACAAAAAGATTGTATTAATATATATCTATATCTTAACTTATAAATAGATATAAAATTAATATAACTTGCGTATAATATTATTATATTTATTGACAAGAAATGCTTTGTAAAAGATAATTAAAACTTGTCTTCTATAATCTAAAGTATTTTTACAATACTAGAATATTAAGGCAAAGCTTTTTATTAATAGTTTTAAATAGTTTTTTAGTTATTGTTTTTTATTAATTAAAGTAGATAAATAAACGCTATTGTTGTTTGTCTACTCTTAATTGATTAGAATTGTTAATATTTTAATAGTTTAATATTATTGTCTTTTACTTGTTTCTTTTAAATATCTAGAACTATAATATCTTGTAAATTACTTTGCGCAATTGCTCGTAAATTTCTCTTAATATATATTAGACTAGTCGCGTCGAGTTAGGTCATCGAGTTCGAGCCAAGTTCTCGACCCGCCAAGACTCGATTCGAGTTAGGATTTTGATATCGAAAAGTCGATTCGAGTCAAGATGTTAGTACCAAGTATTTGGGTCGAATTACGATGTTGGTATCGAGTATTGACCCAAAGTATCGACTCGACTCGCCAAGATATTAAATATTTTTATAAATAATTTATAAATTGACTTATTTGTCTAATTTTGCATTAATTTTTTAAAATATTATATAGTAATGCATTATAGTAATGCAAATAATTAATATAAAACAAAAATAAATATTTATTTTACTTCTATTTTTAAATTTAGACTTTTCGAATCAAAAATAGAAAATCTTGGCATTTTGACGTCATTTTCGATTGCTTGGCGATTCCCTCGAGTCGAGTCAATAAAATTAGAAATCGAGTCGATATCGAGTTGGGTCACGATGTTGATATCGAGTATTCGAGTCGAGTTACGATGTTGGTATCGAGTATTTGGGTCGGGTCAAAATGTTGATATCGAAACTCGACTCGACGATTAGTCTAGTATATATAAATTAATAAACTCTATAATAAAGTTTTTGCAATTGAAACAAATATAAAGATTGCAACTTTTTTTTCTCTTAAATTTTTTTTACACTTTTGTGTAATTATAATAATTATAATTAGATAAAAATAATAAAACAATTGCAAACAATCTCTTGTTACTTTAGTTAAACTAATTTTTTATCTCTCTTATAAAGTTATTTTCTACTTTTTTATTTTTGTTTCTTAATTTTGCAAACATCTAAAAATTCTTGTTTCTTTCAATATATTTTTTGAGTTAATTATCTAAATAGATTTTTTTAAGTTTTGTACTACTAACTTTTTCTAAAATATAAAAGTTATTACTTTTGTTTTTCTCTCTTATTTTGAGGAAGTCTAATTATAAAAAAAATAATGTTATATTGTATATTTTATTAAGTTTAATATTATATAAGAAAATTAAATCTTTAGTTTAAAATAGATGCATTTGTAATTAATAAATATTTTTAAAGAGATTCTTGGTTTTTTTTAAAACAATAAAGACGCAATACAATTTCTTTAATATTTTTATTTTTTCTTTCTAGTTGTTTTGCTCGCAATATTAGCAAATCGATTGTTATATAAACTTTTCTTTAATTTATAATATGTTAGATTAAATATTTTATCTTAATTAACAATATAGCTTTCTATTTAAACTTAAGTTAAAACAACGTTTTCACAATAAATTCTCGAATTGTTATCCTATTTGTTTATAAGATTGCTTACAAATATTGTAATTGATTTGTAAAAACTTTCTTTATTAGCTTGAATAAAATATTAACAATTAGAGTAATCTTCGAATTGGATTGAACACTTTTCTTTGGATTTAACTCGACGAATCGAATAGAGATATAAGTTCGACCCAAGATCTTGATACACTAATAACTATAGAACGAGCTACATAAATCGAATAGTTTAAACTTTATATAAAACTGCTAATTTTTCTCTACAAAATAAGCTACTAGCGTTGTATCATACTTTTATATTACACGAGTTATTAAAATTTTAAGATTTACAATTTTTTAAGATTTTAGAGTTAGCGCCCAACTTCTAGAGTTAAGAGAGTGGCAAAAGTAATCCGAGAATTACTCTATTAACAACAAATTTATGCTCTCTTTCTATTATTTTATTTGTTTATATATAATAAGTCGACGTTGTTACTTTTTTGACGTTATATTTTTTTTAGAAATTTAGTTGTTATTTTGACTTTATTTTTGAATTTCTTGTTTATAATTATCTTCTTGATATATTTATATTAATAGAAATTGTTCTCTTATAGAAACTTTACTATAATTGATGTCTTTAGATTCGAAATTGCTTTAACTTCTATCTATTTTGTTAAATTATTTCGAGCAATTATTAGATTTACTTTTGTAGATATTTTTGTAATTAATATATAGATACAATTTATAACAATCTTTTTCTACAAGTTTAAGAAATAAGTTGAATATATAGTTTGTTCTTGTTTATTAAAGACTTTCTACTAATATTTGTTATAGCTTGCAACGTATTTCTTGCAAAAGTTAAATAAATTCAATTATTAATATTAGTTTACAACATATTAACAAATATCTTTTTTATCTTTGTAATTACTTTTGTTATATAAGCTTTTTACAATACAATTCTTATCTTCTATCTAGTTTACTATTTTGCGTAGAGACATATTTTTGTTTGTTTTTCGAAATAAGTGTTTTTCTTTTATTAAGAAATATAGTATAATTCTTAAATTTGCGAAAATCTTTTTAATTTATACTAAGTCTTTGCAACGAGATTAGATATTAAACAATTTATTTTAATTTATCAAAATAATCTCTCTTAAATATCTTTTTATTTTTTGTTAATATTAATATTTGTGCAAGATAAACGCGAACGCAATTTAACTAATTATTAATAAAGTTATTAATATTCTCTTTGTTTGCTTTGTTTATATTGTTAGAAGATTCTTTAAATCGATTCGAAAGCTCGTCGATTATTATATATTTTTTGCTAGATATATATTGTATATTAAAGTCGAAGAGACAAATTTAAATTATCTAGCAAGTTATTAAAGCGCTAGATAGATTTGTTGCAAAGCAATTAAATTAAATTATTAAAATATTAATATTAATATTAATATTAATTGTAAATTAAACTTTATATAACTAGAATTACATTTTCTTCAAAATCTTTATAAGCTTTTGCTATTCTTGCTTTCTAACATTGTATTAAATTTTCTATTTGCTCTAGAGTTTACTCTTATATTATAAAAACTTTTTTTTCTTTGTTAATATATTAATTTGCATTAATATTTTTTTTAATTCTTTAAACTTGAATCTATAGTTAAAATAATCTTGTTAGCTAAGATAGAGAAGTTTAACATACGCATTGTTAATATCTCTATTAAAGCAATCTTTAATTTATTTATAGTATTTTGTTGTTTTAAGTCTTATATAAAGATATATTTAATTTTAAACAAACAATAAATAGATTTTGCAACAATAACAAACTCTAGTATTTAAATTTAATAATAGATATATACTTCTATAAAAAAATTAGCTTTAAGAACATCTCTATATAGCGATTATCTAATAGTCTTAATAATTTTAATATTGTTTAGAAATTGTTTATTAAAATTATACACAAAATTGACAATTTTAATATTCAACTTATAGAACTATAATTTTTCGTCTAATATAGTATATTTAAAGAGCTTTACGTTTATTAGTATTGTATTTAACTACTAAATATACTTCAATATAAACAACTTAATCTTTGAAACAATTTTTTTATTATTATAATTTAACTTAAATTTCTTTATATCTATATTGTTTATAAATAAGTAGCATTTGTTAAAAAGATTCTTAAAAATATATATTACAATTCTTACAAATTAAACAATTAAATTAGTAGTATCTTGAAATAGACAAGTTATTCTAAGCAATTCAAAATAAGTTATAAAGATTATAAGAATATAACTTTTTAACGTAAAACTTATCTAATTATATTTTAAAAAGAAATTGATTAATAATACAATTATTATTTTAACAAACTCTTTTGCAAACTCTTTAATATTAGAATATGTCTTAGTATTTTAAACAATTATTTTGTTAATATTTATAATAGTATTAATTATACAATACTTGTTTTTCTTCTTTTTATTTACAAAAAATCAAGAATTTCGATAAAATTTATAACAATATTTTAGCAATCTTGTTTATAGATATTTCTTTAACATCTTAATTACAACAAAATGTAACATATAAAAGATTAAAAATTCTAGAATTTATTATACTTTATATTTTATAGTGCAAATTCCTTAATTAGATATAATTTTTAATCTAATTTTGATTATTTTAAAAAAGCTTTAAATTAATATAATTCTACAATAAAAAAATATTGTAATTAAAAGCTCTTATTTTTGCAAAAAAAAGTTTAAATTTTATAATTAGCTTTCAAATGCGTTTCTTAGTAAGACAAAAATTATATTTAATACTTAAAAAGTGAAGTATTAAAAAGAAATTATATTTCTTGTTAAACTTCTTTTAGAAATTTTTAATAATTAATAGTTCTAGCATTTTTCTTCAATCTAGATATTTGTCTAGAATAGAATTATTTAAATTACTTGTATTTATTAAGTTTGTTTTTTAAACTTTTTGTTTATATATAATATTTATTCGAACAAAAAAATGAAATATAACAAAAAATTAACGAAGAATATTTAACTTTTGTAATAACTAAATAATAGAAGTTTCTTCTATAGTATACAATTAAAATATTCGAATTATTAATAATTATAAAGACGTTTAAAATATAGTATCTATTTAAATATTTACTTTATCTCAATTAACTAAATTAATAAACAAGTAGACACTAATATTGTTTGTCTACTTTAATTAATTAGAATTTTGTTAAATCTCTCTTTTAATTTTTTTTCGCAATATTGTTACTCTAATAGTTTTTACTTTTATTTTTAGAAATTTCTTGTAATTAAATTTGCGAGATTTTTTGACAAAAAGCTAGTATTTAATCTTATTGCTAGATTAATTGTCGATTTAATATTTGGTCTCAACTTTGGAATTAAATCAAATTGCCAAGAAATCGAATAAAATGGAATCGCTTAAAGACGCTAGCTTATTACTATAATAAGTTTAGCTTAGTCGAAAAGTTACTATTTTAAGCAATTCAATTTCAAAAAAAAATCGAGAAATCGAATCTTAACGTTCTTACGTAATATTTTCGGTTTCTTGCGATTAGTCTACTTGTTGCAATTATTTTAATTACAAGATTTCGAATACAATCTTGCGTAAACTAATTGTATCGAATTGAATTATTAAGTTTAAGTTAAACATCTAATTCAAATCTTGACAATTTGTATTAACTTAATTCGAAAGTCTTGACAATTCGATTCTTGAAATTGAAATTAACAATTCGAGTTAATTTCTATACTTGAAATCGAAACTCGATCTAAAAAATCGACTTAAATTGCCAAAACTTAGTATTAATATAAAGAAATTCTAAAATAAATAGTAGAAGAACAAAAAGATAATGCAAAAGAGTAATGCAAGCAACAACTAGTCTAAGCAAGCTATTTTAAGATAATATAAGCAAATATAGCTTTTGTGTCGAAGCATACTACTTGATACTCTAGCGAAAAATTCAAAATTATAATAACGTATATTTAAAAATAGAAAATCTTAGCATAATAATATTATTTTCGATTTCTTAACATTTTGATTTAATTTCTAATATTAAAATCGAAAATTAAGTTAAGTTAAGTTAAGTCGATTTTAAAATAATAGAAATCGAATTAGATTTTAAGTTAATTTCTAATATTAAAATTAACAAGTTAAGTCGATTTCTAAAGTTAGAATCAAAACTCGACTTAACAATTAATTTAATCTTTTGCTCTTTATTAAAGACAAAATTTTATTGTCTTGAACTTAATTTTTGCATTATTAAGATACAACTTTTTTTCTTTGTTTATAAAAATATTAAATTTATAACAAATTTAATTGTTTTTATTAAGATATACTTTCTTATTTGTTTGTAAAATTGTAATATTTAAATAAACTTGTTATCTATATAGATTGTAACAAAATAAATACTTATTAGATTTTAATTAAGATTAATTGTACTTAGAAATAAAGATAGATTCTTAATTAATTTAAACAATTTCTTAAGATTGTATCTAGACTAGTCGCGCTAACCTAGAAATGTCACGTGCAAATGTTAAGACTTGGGTCAAAAAAAATTCGAAGAATCGAATTGCTTAAAGTAGTTTAGTCGATTACTATAAGTAGTTTAGCATCAAGCGCGCTAAACTACTTTGAGCAATTCGATTTCAAAAAATTGTCGTGACTCGATCTTGGCGTCGGGTCGAATTAGAGAGATAGTATTATAATTTGGTTCGACAATTAGTCTAATTGTATCTAAATTGTTATTTAACTTTGCAAAATAACAATTCGCAAAGTTCTTAAAAATTAAGTTATTATTTTTGAAACTATTTAATAAACTTCGCTCTTTATTATATTTTGCGTATTATTAATTTTAAGCTTTTTTAAAAAACTTTTGTTAAGATATTTAGTATTTGTTACTTTTTAAATTATTAATTGCAATTTCAAGCAACATTAAAGAAGAAGAAATTATTTTAGAAATAATTATCTTCTTTATTAGTTTTTGTTTTATGTTAATTATATTTATTAAATTGCTTATATTAATATTTGCAACTTATTATATTGTTAAATTATTATTAATATTTATTTCTCGCATAACAATATTGTTCTTAATTATTTTTATTATTGTTTTATATAGCGATTTAAACTTTAAAGTAATTGTATTATTTAAATTAATTTTGTATTTACATATTACTTTTATACAAATATTGTAAAAGAAATCTTTCAAATATTACGAAGATCTAATATACTTATTTATTTAATAAATTTTAAGAAGTTTCGAAGAAATAAATTCGAATTAATAATTATATTTGCAAATATTGTTTAACTTTTTTTTCGTTATATCTTTTAAGAACTTTAGAAAAAAACAAAAGTTAATCTTCTAGTTAAAATTCTTATTTTTGTACTTATTCTTCAATTCTTTTATTAGCTTGTGTTACTTATTAGCTTGTTAAAAAGAATTAAATTTAAAAAAATTCTCTATAAGCTTATTATAGTATTAAGACAATTTAACAATCTTATAAAATATAGAATTTCTATATTTGTTATAAAGATTCGCAAATTGTCTTAGAAAATTAATAATATTAAGTTTGTTAAAGTGCAATACTCTTAATGTTCTTAAAAAAATATACTAGAAATTATATAGCAATAGAATGTAAAAACTTTTATAGAGTTTATTATTTAACTTAACAACAATATCTATATATTAAAAAAGAGTTTTATTAACTTCTTAAAGTTTTAAGTTATTATATCTATAAAAACAGTTTAACAATAAATAGTAAAAATAATAACAAAAAAATTAAAAAAATTAAAAAAATTGTTTGCAATAGCAAATTCGAAAGATAATAACTAAAATAAATAAGTTTGCAAACAATTAAGCAAATTATAATAATTAAGTACTTCAATTTTACTATAGATTTAAACACAAAAGAGATTGTTCTTAACTTGTAAAATATATATTATAGAGAGAAGAATAACAATTAAGCAATAAATAAAGAAGAAGATTTTTTTATACTAGATTTTAAGATTGTTTTAGATTAAATTTATTAATAGATAAGTTAACTTTTAAAGAAAAGATATCTTTAATAATTATAGAAATAATTAGATACTATTAATAATAATACAAAGAAATAATGCATTTAATAACTTAAATTGCTAAAAAAAAATTATTAATAATAGAATTTCGAAGATTCGATTCTAAGCTAATACAAAAAATATATTATAATTGCTTAAGAAAAAGAATATAATATTGTTGTAGAATTTCTAGTTAAGAAGATCGAATTGCTCTATTAAATGTTTAATAAAATTTAAATTCTTTAATTAAATTTAGTGTAATTGTTAAGTCAAGTTTCAATTCAATCAAATTAACTCGTTCAATCCTAATTCTAGAATTAGACAAATTTCCTAGTCTAATAAAGTAGAACAAGCAAAGAATGTGCGTCAAGTGTTTAACTTAACTTATTCAATTACGTAACGTTACGTAACGCGCTAATTATATGCAATTAGCGTAAATTCTGCGCTAGCTTAATCGAGTTAATATAAACTCTGCGCTATCTTGATAAGATAAGATAAGATAAGATAAGATAAGATAAGATAAGATAAGATAAGATAAGATAAGATAAGATAAGATAAGATAAGATAAGATAAGATAATGCTAGCGCGACAAAGTTAGCTTAAGTTTTTGGCATTAGCTCGACGAAACCTAATTCTAAGACTAAATTTACGCCTTAATCCTGGCCCAATCCTACGAGGCCCAAGAGAATAGTTCGAGTTTAGAAAAAAGTGTTCAATTCGATCTAACGATTACACGAATTAAATTGTTATATACTTAGCGTAAATTGTTGCAAGATTCGAATCTATAATGTGTAAAATATTAATTACAATTCTATTATTATAATAGTAATGCAAAGAGATAATGCACTTACTAAAAAAATATATATATATATATATATATCTTAATTGTTTTTTAAAGTATCGCTAAAGTTAAACTTTAAATACAATAATTGTTCTTTTTACAATTGAAATTGTTAATCTTATTATACAAAATTTCGCAAACTAAACGCTAGAATAAAAGTCGAGAAATAAGAAAATCGATTAATTTCTAGTATTTTTTCATCTTATAAAGAGCAATAATATTGAATTTTTACTTTTGTTCTCGCTATCGCAAAATATTAGTATATTAGTCGAAAATATATTACTTGTTTGTATTATCTTAACTATACTAGCATCTCTAATACTCTTTTCTCTAGTACTCTTTTCTTTTTAAGATTTTTCTTTGTTTATACTTATATTTTTATAATTAAATTAAGAAATTAGTTTATCGCGAGAAAACTTAGTAATATTTCGACAATTTAGCCAATCGAATATATTAGTTATAAGCAAGATATTTCGTATTATTTTATATGCATTACTTGTTTGCTTTGTATAAGTTATTAATAAAGTTAATAATTTTAATAATATTAATTAAAAGAGATTTACGTAAATATAATTAAAAGATAGAAAATTTAAAAACGATTGCAAAGAAGTTATAGTAAAATAAGCAATAATTTTAATAACAATTACTAGTGTAGACGTATTAAAGATTGTATAATAAGAAAGACTTTAATTAACAATTAACAATAAAAGTAAGTAAAATTAATAATAAGAAAGTTAACGAATATAAATGCGCATAGTATATTAACAAATAAAGTATATGTTTATATAAAGAATTGATAATCTTAAGTTAACAAAAGTTTAAAGTAAATATTAATAAATAAGTATTAACTCTAATTTTAATATATATATTTTTTATATTAATTTAATAAAACTACTTGTTAATATATAATTTACGATTCTATTAATTTTTTCGAATTTTTTATTCTTTGAATCTTGTCGCATTCTATTAGATATTGTAAGAAACTTCTAAGTTGCTATATAATTGTATTATTTCTATATATTACTCGTAAACTAAGCTAAGTATACGCACAAATAATAAAAGTATTGTTAACAAATTTAAAAATTATTGCAAATTAAAATTGCGTAAAAGACTAAAATAATAATTGCAAGAAACTGTACAAAAAGCAAAGTAATAATTAAAAGATTATCTTAATATAAATTAAGAAGCTTCGTAAAACGTTTGTGTAAAAGAAAGTTGCAAAGATAGATTATAAAATTATAAAAAACAATATTAAAGAAAAGGTTAAGAAATATTAAATTAATAAAGAGATTTATAATAATATATTTAAGTAATGCAATTAAGTACACAATACTAATAGCTTAATAGTAAAATACTTCGAAAACAAATTAAAACAAAAAGCGAAAAAAAAATTTGTAACTAAGAAAGCCAATTAACTTAAGATTATCGAAAAAGCACAAATATTATATAATAATACAAATATAATAATAAGATTCTCTTCTAAGAAAATATATACTACTTAAATGTATTATTTGTGTTTTATATCTAAGCTAATTAATATTACAATTAAATATTAACAAAGAGTTTAATATTAATAAAAGCTTTTCGATCTATATAAAATCGATTGTAAAAATTATTTAGCAACAAATTATTTATTATAATAATTTAAATAACTTAAGAAAAGTTACTAATAACAATTTATAAAATTGTTTAATATCTTTGTTAAAGAATTTGTATTTTTAAACAATGCAAAGAAGAGAGAGATTTCAAATTCTATTATTGTTAAGATAAAGAATCTTAATAATATTGTTAAAAAGAATAATAATAAGCAAAAGACTTAATATAAAATTTAAGATAATACGAAAGAGTTCAATTATAACTACTATAAAGCAAATAATAATAATAATAATAACAAAAAAAATAATAAGAAAGATAAAAACAATAACAATAAAATCGATAAAAATAATAACAATAAGAATAATAATAAAATAAAAAATAATTTGAATGAAACTCTTTAAGATAATAATAAAGCAATTAAGATTATTAAGATTTTGAACTAATAACTTTATATATATAGCTTAGAGAGTTTGCTATTATATATTATTATTATAATATATTATTTTTTTGTATTATTATATTGTATTATTAAGTTGTAATTAAACAATTTAAGTAAAGTATAAAACTAAGATTTTGAATCTATTAAATATAATTTATATTTGTATTAATATCTTGACAATTTAAGTTGATTTTTTCAATAATATATTTAACTTTTTAAGAATTATGCTATTGCTTTAAAGTTATTAGTTCTCTATATATTTTTAAATAGAATTTACTTAAATATCAAAGTCTTAATAACTTAGTAATAGAGCGTTTTAATTTTTAATAATAATACAATATTTATAATAATATTATTAAGAGTATTATTGTGCTCTTGTTAATTTTATTGTAGATATTATATTATTGTTATTGCAAGTTAAAAGATTAAGAGTTTAAATTCTTCTTAAGATACAATAATTTTTTTTTATATAATTTTTGACAAGACTATATAGAACAAGATTGTCGAATTCTTTAATTAAAAAAGTTAAATTAATAATTTAACTTTAGCTATCTAGATAGTTCGAATATATTATTATAATATATTACTAGATAATTCTATTAGACTGATCGCGTTGACCCGGAAATGTCACGTGCAAATGCCAAGACTTGAGTCAAAAAAATCGAAGAATCGAATCGCTTAAAGTAGTTTAGTCGATTACTATAAGTAGTTTAGCGCAAAGCGCGCTAAACTACTTTGAGCAATTCGATTTCAAAAAATCGTCGCAATCCAATCTTGACGTTGAATCGAATTAGAGAAATAATATTATAATCTAGCTTGACAATTAGTCTAAATTCTATATTAAAAAATTATAGAATAGAATATAATTTTCTACTATTTATTTTAGAATTTCTTTATATTAATATTTAGTTTTGACAATTCGAATTGATTTTTCGAATTAAGTTTTAATTTTAAGTATAGAAATTAACTAAAATTGTCGATTTTAGTTTTAGAAATTAAATTGTCAAGATTTTTAAATTAAGTTAATACAAATTGTTAAGATTTAAGTTAAGTATTTGATTCAAACTTATTAATTCGATTTAACGTAATTAGTCTTAGTTTAACTTTAATTTTTCTTTTTTTACTTTTTTAACTTAACAATATTTTAATTTCTAAAATGTTAATCTTATATTCTTAAGTTTTAAAATTCTTAATTTTCGATAATTTATTAGAGTTAATTGATTTTTTATATTCTTCTTTTAGTATTTTTGAATTTTTGTAATTCTAAAATTGTTTCTAAAAATATCTTAATAATTTGATATTTTAATATTTGTTATTATAACTAAAGTTTTACTTTCGATTTTAATATAAGAAAGTAATAATAAAATTCTAGTTAATAGATAACTATAACAATAGAGATCTATTGCTAGACTAATTGTCAATTTGATATTTAATTCCAAATTTGAAATAAAATCGAATTGCTTAAAGAAGCTAGCTTATTACTATAGTAAGTTTAGCTTAGTCGAAAAGTTACTATTTTAAGCAATTTAATTTCAAAAAAAAATTGAGAAATCAAATCTTAACGCTCTTACGTAATATATTTGATTTCTCGCGATTAGTCTAGTAATTGCAATATGTATATAAATTATACTATATAATCTAATAATATATTAAATATCTAGAATTCTAAAATCTAAGTAAAAGAGATTATATATCTATTACAAATAGATTGCTAATACTAATAGCAAATATTCTTAAATCTATAGTCTAATATTATCTAATTACTTAACTATATACAATTTCTTTCTACTTTCTTGCTACTCTTTCTAAAGCAATTCTGCTCTCTTTCTTAATCTAGAATAATAATTTTAAATTCTAAGTTTAGAATATATATAATATATATATATAAACAATTAAACAACAATTAAGACAATCAAGAATTTAAACAACAATTAAAATTAATATTTAATTAAAAATATAGTTAAATTTATTAATATTTTGTGCAATAAAAATATAGAGATCAAGTTGTACTAAATATTTGTATAAATTAATATTAAAAATAATAATTTAACAAATATTGCAATTAAGTAAACAACAAATAAAATATACATAAATAATAAATAAAATAAACTAGTAAAATATAATATAAATTAGACAAAAAAGTCTACAAAAATAGTCTACTATCTTAAAAATATAAAAAAAAAATTAATAAAAAAGACTTAACAATAATAAACTATTTTATAAAATAAGAATATAACTAGCAAAAAACTATATATTATATAATTAAATTTAAAAAAATTAACATTAAAGTTTAATAATAAATTGATTAAGAATCTTAATATACTTGCAATACAAATAAATAGTATAATTGTTAAGTTAAATCAAATACTTTTTTCTTAACTTAATTTACTCTCTTGAGTCTTATAGAATTAATTCAAGATTAAGATGCGAATTTAACTCTAGAGTTGAGTTTTGTTAGACTAATCATTGGATCAAGTTATGATATTATCTCTCTAATTCGACCTGGCGCCAAGACTAGGTCGCAACGATTTTTTGGAATCGAATCGCTCAAAGTAGTTTAACGCGAAGCGCGCTAAACTACTTATAGTAATCGACTAAACTACTTTAAGCAATTCGATTCTTCGAATTTTTTTTAACTTAAGTCTTAACATTTGCACGTGACATTTTTGGGTCAACGCGATTAGTCTAAGTTTTGTCGAGTTAATATTAAGAATTTAAGCTAACTATGTCGCATTAGTATTTGCTTATCTTATCTTATCTTATCTCTGCGTTAACTTGATTGAACTAGCGTAGAATTTACGCTAATTATATATAGTTAGCGTAGAATTTACGCTAATTGTATATAGTTAGCGCGTTACATAATATTATATAATTGAATAGATCGAATTAAACACTTAACGTGTATTCTTCGTTTGTTTTACTCTATTAAGCTAGGAAATTTGTCTAACTCTAGAATTAGAATTAAACAAATTAATTCGATTAGATTGAAATTTAATCTAACAATTACGCTACAAATAAAATTAATAAAATTAAAATTTTATTTATTTCTATTTTAATAAAAAATATTTAATATCGAAACAAAACAATATTAATATAAACAAATATTACAAATAGTTAAATATATTTTATTTATATATAAAAGTATATTGTTCTTAGATAAAATTTGTAAAAAAAGAATGAAAAAAAAACTTGAAAAAAACTTAGTTTAAAAACTATATTTACTAAATTTTACAATTTGGAAAAAAGTAATTATATTTGTAGAAAGAAAAAAAACTTATTAATTAATTTCGAGCTTTAATTACAATAAATTACTAGAATATTCGATATAAGATATATTAAATTGAAAACTTACTTAGCAACATAAAATATAAAATAAAAACTAAGATAATTGTACGTAAATAAATTGCTCTATTAAAAAAGTCTATATAGAAGTTGTAGATAGATAATTAATTAGACTTCTTACAAAATCTAATTAGCTAATTGTTATTAGTCGCATAGCATTCCCGAATAGAGAAGACTTGGGTGCTTAATAAAATAATCAATCAATCAATCAATCAGTATTTACGGCATCTGCAGCCTATCTCCTGTGTATCAGCATAACCGTCACAACTCAGCCTTCCGAGCTACGATGCTAGCAATCTGTCCATGGAGACTATACAGAGGTCGAGATCCACCTCATTCCGTATCGAGGATGTTGACGGCAGCACATCAATCCAGCAGCCATGTCCTTCGGCTTCTCCATCGGCGACTTTGTCAATCTGATCCAAATAGCCTCGCGAGTAGTGCGAGACTCCCAAAAAGCCTGCGGTGCTTACGATGAGCTTACACACGAAGTGTCAAGTCTACATATAGTCCTGCAACGGCTCAAAACGAAAATCCAAAAACCCGAAAGCCCTCTAAATCGGTCTGGCGACTTATGTCAGAACGAGCTGCAGTCTATCCTTATTAGCTGTGAGGAATTATTGAAAACGCTGGAAACCATCTTGACCAAATACAACGCTCTGGGTCAGGAAGAACGAAGCGGCCGGAAATTATGGCAGCGAATACGCTTCGGCAATGGCGAAATGCAGGATTTGACAATATTAAGAGCCAAGCTGGTCTATTACACATCGGCTCTGTCACTGTTCCTCAACATGGTTTCCATAGGGTCTGTAGGAAGGGTTGAGAGACGCATGGAAGAGGCAGGAGGAGACCTAAGAGAGATAAAGCTTGCTGTTAATGGCATCACTGCCCACCTACTGGCGGGGAGCAAGGCCGAGGGATCAGTATTGACGGCATATGCAGACGACGACAAAGCTGTTTGGAAAGAGTTCCGGAGGGAGATGGTGTCGGAGGGCTTTTCAAGTGCGACCATCCATAAGCATAAAGATCTGATAAAGGCATACGTCAAAGAACTTGCTAGTCAAGGGCTACTAGATGAACGTGATACTTATGGCGAGGATAACGAAGAGACTTACGATAGCTCTGATGCCGGCGAAGATTCATGGCCAACTCCATCTTGCGGCCCGGTCCAGGGTGACGGAGTGGGTGGGGAGTGTTTAACGTCGAGACCAGTTAAGTACATTATGTACAACGGGTCCTCGTCAGATTCGGAAGCCAGTGTTTACGACACAGACTATCCCTCGAAGACCGAGATCGATCTCGCACCATCCATCAAATATACTCCCGAAGTTGAAGGTGACCAATTCTGGACAATGGGGGAGATACCCATCCTTCGACTTCCCAGAGACGATAGCTGCAGAGTTTTAGAGGCGGGGCCAACGATCGAGGACGTACCGCGTCCTATACTCACATCTCCAGCCCGGAATGAATCGATCAGATGCGTTAGGTGTCTGTCCAACATCCTTACAGTCAGAATTGTTGTGCTCCGTTGCGGCCACCGAATGTGCCTAGGCTGCCATCTCCAGCTCCACGAACAGTCCATTGTTGAGCCGCAGTACATGCCTCCCCGCTGTTGTACTGAAGATCTTATTCCTTTCGAGTATGTCGATAAACTCTTTAATGAACGATTTAAGATGCAGTGGGCACAGGAGTATGAAGGATATTTATGGAGAATTCACTCCCCGTATGATGTCGACGAGCAGCTTCCTTTGTATATGAAACAGGATGCAGAAGACTCGTTTTCGATTTACTACTGGGACGCTCCCACCGAGTTCCCTTGAAGCTTTTTCGTGGTGAGCCCTTACGGAACTTACCTTGTTGCACATGGCTACAATGTGTCAGCGCTCTTGTGCAGGTTTCGGCATTGGTTTGGTATTGTACAGAAATGTACGTCAGAGCCCCGTGTTACCAGGTCTTGGCAGGATCCCCATGTACGTGATGACATAGTAGATCTCCGCTCGCTCTATGCCGCTGGGGTCCATATAGCCAGCACGGTAGAGGCCGGGACTCCTCATGCAGTAGATCCGGTCTTGGTCCATTGGAAATTCCTGAAGATCCTCGCACAGCACCGTCTGAGTGCAGAGCGCTGGCGCGAGAATCGGAACATTCTAGACAAAATCGACTACTGGGTACGTGACTGCAATCGGTCGGGCCCAAAATTCATTTTCAGCGCGCAGCAATGGACATATCTCGTGGAAAGTACAAACGCGAAGAGGGTACTGGAAGTTCTTGCTTTCAAAAACGACTTCAAAACACTAAAAAATCGTTCCTTAGCCCCAAATCCCGAGCTCAGCCGGGATCAGGTCGACTCCAGTGCGCCAATCGAGTCTCGAACATCTGATGATCGCAAAGACTTAGTGCTCGACTCTATCGCAATGGCACGCGCTATCTGGGAAAGGGTTGACAGGCTGAAGCTATTCCTTTCACAAGAGGAGTTCTTGCGACAATTATTGTCGTACTATCAAGACGAGATGGAGCCAAGATGTGTGAATTATCTTGTTGGGCCGCCTAGTGATGCGAGGACGAAGTTGCTAGCGTTCGAGGTGCTGCACGAGTGGGTAGAGACAGATTTTCTGAAAGCGGACCGCCTCGAGAAGTCTTACGATCTGTATGACGATCAGGCCCTAATATACACGACGAAAAGACGGATTCAAGAGGCGAAGTACCTGTTGGAAAGACTAAAGAAGGGTATGTCTTCAGCGAACGATCCTAGCGGAAGGACTAGTCAGGAACCTACGGAAAAGAGGACCAAGTGACCTACAATGCAGAGACAAGTTCCAAGCCATGGCTTCACGTAACAATAGGGCAGAGTGTTCTAAAGGGGATGTCGGCAAAATTCTCGCAGCCTATGACCTGCTGTACAAAAGTCGACCTGATAATGCTCCTCTTATAAATGGGATACCGCCGCGCTCAACGCAGAGTAAGTCAGCGAGTGAGTGAGTATCCCAACTCCGTTTCGCATTTAGACCCTCTAGAGCACTACCGTGTGATAAAGTAGGTAGCGAAGCTTCATATACAAGAGTACCATATACATCGCTTTTAGAGCAGTAATTAGCCTCTTTACAGAGGCATCACCCTCGAGAGTACTTGTCGGTCACCACTTTCAACTAATTCCATATACTAGTCGTAAGCTATATCAAATTTATACCGAGGTAAATGTTGTAATGAATGAACGTACATACAAACCAATCAACCGCCCTTTATGCGATCACTGCCCTCGCCACAGAGTCATTCTGTGAAGACCCCCAAAGCATCGAAAGCCAACCCCATCTGTGGCCACTAAGAAGCCAACTGCGACAACATACAAATCTTTCCACTTCGCTTGAACACAACTTACAATCGCCCAGTCTCCAATCAGAGAACACATCACATCCTCCGCCCATCCCCTGGCGTGAAAAGCCATCTAAAGGGAGCAGCGCACATCTCATCATGATAGCCAACGAATATCTTGTCCTCCAGCATAAATGCTAGCTTGTTTGCTTAGCAAGCCTCTAGATACCCTCAGAAGTCTCTTCTCGTAGCTCTTATGTTTTCGATTTTCTTTGTCCTGGAGTATGCTTGATGAGTATGTGCTACGGCTTACAGATGTGTCTATTTGACAAGGGTTCTAACCAGGCGATCAGTCAATTCTGAGTGCCGGTAACGTGTCTGGTACTACCTCATCCTGTTGGCGAAACTCTGCTACTATCAAGAAATCTGCTGGCGCATGCAAGAGAGTATGTACAAGCCACTGGAGGTGGTGCTTTTGCGCTGATGATTTGCAGAGTGCCAAGGTACCCCATAATCTGGAGTGCGTTTTCCAGGGTAGAAGGAGCAGAATGAGATGAGAAGTCAAAGACCGTAGTGTGCAAGGAGAGAGCGGAAACAGAGAAGATTAGGCTGTAGTTAAGAGGATCAATAACCTTTCGCCACAAATATATATACCTCGATACATACACAGAGGATGGGAGAATATATAGCGGAAGAAAATCCCTCAGATCAATCCCTTACTCTTCTCAATTCCTCGAACCAAGCGCTCCCCTCCTTCACAGCTAGATCTTTACCCTACCACACCCATCATCAAAAATACTCGTCAACGTAATCGCATCCAACGCGTAGTTACTCTGCGCAGTAAGCTGTACGAAACGCGGGCACACGAACGTGAACGTCAAAGTCGCAGATGTCGACGTAGGCCGATACGTCGCCAAGCGCGCGAGATAACCTCCGGTACGGACGGTCGGGCTTGTGACGGTATCTACAGTGCCAGTATCGCTCGTGGACACTGTCAATTTGCAGATGGCCTGCGGACTAGCCTGTTCGACGTTGTAGTAGTATTGTAGCTGGTATGCAGCGTTGGGAATGAGGTTTACAAGTGTCTGTTGCATGGAAGTGGTGGCGGTGCTGCGCCCGTAGAGGACGGCGAAGTGGGTGCCGTCGTAGGATTGGTATGCATTGTTGGTGTTTGACTGCACGTTGCCGTTGCCGGTGAAGGTCCATGGGGAGGTGTAGCGGCCTGAGTCGTCAAGGTCCTGTTCGAATGATGGGTTGATGATGGCTTGGGTTGGTGAGGGTACACAGGTTGAGCTGGTCGTTGTGGTTGAGGAGGGGACGCTGGTGGTCGTGGCTGCTGCTGCTATGCTGGTGGTCATCGGCTCGCGTGGGACGGTGGTTGTCGAGGCTGCGGCTTTGCTAGATCGTTGTGAGGTGGTTGTGTCCGCTACCGATAGTGTTGTAGACGAAGCGGCTGTGGTACTAGAAGCTGATGGCGTTCCCGTGGGTGTCACCACCGAGGGCGGCAAGATCGTTATACTGCCCGGTGTAACGAGAGAAGTCTGGCTGATTACAATGCAAGCAGATGCGCTGGCGCTGGTGCTAACGGAAACTGAGGCTGTGGTGCTGGAAGCTTATGTCGTTCCCGTGGGTGTCACCATCGAGGGCGACAAGATCGTTGTGCTGCCCGGTATAACGAGCGAAGTCTGACTGATCACAATGCTAGCAGATGCGCTGGCACTAACAGAAACTGAAGCCACTGCCTGCGTGGAAGATGACGCTGAGCAAGTACCAAGAGGACCCGATACTGTAAGGGTAACGGTTTGGGCCGCTATACTTGGTATAACCGGGCAATTCGAAATCGGGCCCGCGGATGCACTCCCCGTGACTGTTATGGTCTTAGGAGATGCTGAGATTGTAGGGGTGTTGGGGAGCGCCGTAATCGTTAGCGCTGCAGGCGTCTCCGTGACCGTAAGGGTTGTCGAGGCTGGCGACTGGGTTATTGTCTGCGGAATGCAAGAAACTGTCAATGTGCTTGCTGCCTTTGTCACTGTCTCTACAGATTGCGTGATAGTGACCGTGAGGGTTATCGAGGCTGGCGATTGGGTTACGGTCTGTGGAATGCCAGAAACTGTCAATGTGCTTGCTGCTTTCGTCACAGTGACCGCTGCTTGCGTAACAGTGATGGGAGTTTGCGTGATTGTAATGGCGGCCTGGGTAATGGTAATCGCAGACTTCGTTATCATGATCGGAGCTTGCGTAATAGTGATCTGGCTTTGGGTGATTGTAACGGCGGCCTTGGTAATGGTAATCGCAGGCTTTGTGATCGTAATCGGTGCATTTGTTATAGTTGATGCAACTCCGGTGACAGTGATGGCCGGTTTCGTAACGGTAATTGGGGCCTGGCTAACGGTGACTGTATGTGGCGGCGAAGGTTGAGGGCAGAGCTCCTTTTTGCAGCTTTCGTTAATCTCGCGTGCCATCGCCTGGCAATGGTCGCAGTATTGATGTATGTTGCAATCGGCTCGGAGTGGAGAGTTGTCGCAAAAGCCATGAGGCTGTCGATTATACGCCTCGAGAGCGTTCTGGCATGTTGTGTGAGGACATGGCTTAGGTGGAGCGCCGGGAAATGCAGCCCCTGATACCACTGTCGCAGCAGCAAGCAAGCCAAATGTTGCGTAAGAAAGCCAATGCATGGTATATGATTACTGAAAAGCGGATTCAACGCGTGGAAGGAATTTTGAGGCTGGGGTTGCCAGACAGGTTTGGCAATGCTGGATGTCTAAGGTGTAATGAGTTGGTATTAAGGTGTATGTTATGCAGGGAACAAGTAGAAGACAGAACGAAGTACAGAAAGGAACGAGTGTAGTAGATCACTGCATGTATGTGGAAAAAAGATCGCAGCAGAGAGTTGACAGAAGGAAAAGGCAGGGAGATTGAGACAGCGAGGTAGCAGTGCAGTACTTACATATTCCTTGCTACTGTTACTCTACATCTACCCCGTACTTACTACAATCATTTCAGCTGGCTACTGGGTGAAATGGCGTTTTGTTGGAGATCTGGATTCTGCACATCGCCGAACGCGCGAGCAAAATCGGGATAGCTTCCAAAACATGACCGCCAGATTCGGTTAAACGAAGCGTTAGTGCTAAGCTTTCCTGCCAATTTGAGGAGCTTGGCAGGGACGTGGTACCCCTGCTAGACTAGAACTAGAGTCAGTGGCTTGTGGATCAGGGGCATCTTGATCTGGGTGCTTACATAGTCTACGCCATTCCCGAATAACGTAAGGTATATGTTCCTGACCAATCCTTGCACGATACCAAAGGTGTTCGAGACGGACTGAGAATAAATATCAAAATGGTGAGGACTAGGACTGTCTTGTAATCTTCTCCGCGCTCTCTGTTACTCTTGACTTGAGATCAGTGGTTTGGCCTGCATAACATACCACTTACACTCTTGGGTAAAGCACATTGTGCCATCCTTCCTTAAAATTCATCTCTACGGAGTACGCTTTCCCACACATTGTTGCCAAGTCGTCCACTCAGGATATCGACAGCCTTCTCCTTAATCCTCCTAATCCTCGCCCTACGTTTCACCAGCGATCTCCACAACCCTTCCCAATCTTCTCCTTTAAATCCATCTCCAACGTCATCTTCACCTCAGGACAATACCTACACCACCTATGTCAGCATCAATCCCCTCATAACCAGATTCTCCATCCAACCCACTTCCAAATCTTCTCCCTCTTTGCCTCTTCCCCCCAAATGCCACCCGGCAGAATCTTCCCACTAGATCCTGTATGGTACCCCATGGGCATCGGGTCTTCATGCCAAATATTCTCCGCACTAAATCTTACACTCTCACTCCCATTCGCAACTACAGCGCCCCCTCGGTGCCCCAGCCTCGACGACAGCCATACGTCCTCGGGATCTGTATGCGGGATGCGGGACTGTTGCCGTAGGATTTGAATGATCGGGGGGATGCGGCGGAGGGAGAGGCCGCCGTTGCCGCCGAAGCGTGAGTTAGGCGACCAGGGCGCGCCGACGTAGTCGTATTGTAGCCAGTTGTTAAGGGAGTCGAGGGAGTTGGCGCAAAGGATACCTGCCTGGTCAGCATAGTTCTGTTACTTCTCGTAACGTATCACGTGTGGTGATGAAAAGAGACGAGGAAGGTTTACTATCCGTCTGCCATATCAGCACCCACTCCGCCGGCGCCATCAACGTCTCATAAACCCACAGATTCGTCAGGAACTGGCTGATCTCCTCGCTGCCGCTCGTTGTCATGTTCTCAGGGATGTAGGTCAGCTCCAGCTTTCCTATTTGCACTTGATGCTGGATGGCTCGCGATTCATTGATGAATCCCACTGCCGCTTCGCTGCCCATGAACTTGAAAGTCCAGTTGGGAGGGACTACGCCGATCATATGAAGCATTTGGGGCGCGAGGTGCGGGATTGGGCGGTTCTCGATGAGAAGTGCGAGGAGCGAGCTGTTGTAGGGCCGGATGGGGTAGGATAAGGAGATCGAGGGGATAGATGGGAGTGTGAAGGTTGGACGGGAGGAACGGATGAAGGTAAGAGTAAAGCTATTCTGCTGTCAGCTACTTCGAATTTCCAGAGGGAAGAATTGAGGGCTGTCATACAGGATTATTAGGCAGATACATGCTGCCGAGAGATAGCGACGTGGTATCTTGGAGAGATGGGCGCGGACGGTAGGCCAGTCGAGAGAGCTGGCCATAATTTTGCTGGCGATGGCGACGGCGAGGTTGACAGGAATTAGGACGCGTACTACATCCCTTGAACGTCAATTCGCGTAAGGGGTGATTCTGCATTCCTGCATCGCACCCCTTACCCTCGCCTTCTGCTATATGCAAAACTCCCCAATTTCCCTTCCTAATGAACAGCGACATCTCAAAGTAAGCAACAATGCCAGGCATCGACACCACCAAAGACAATGTCTTCCTCATCTGGGGTGGCCGCAGCTGGGTGGCCGGCCATCTCGAGACGCTTCTACGCAGTCAGGGACGAACCGTGCATATGACGACCGTACGGATGGAAGATCGACTTGCGGTACAAAAAGAGCTTGAAACCGTCAAGCCGACCCATGTCTTCAACTGTGCAGGCGTCACCGGCAGACCGAATGTCGACTGGTGCGAGGATCACAGGCAGGAAACTTTGACTAGCAATTTGGTCGGGACGCTGAACGTGGCGACCTGTTGTGCAGCGATGGGGATCCACTTGACTGTGTTTGCGACGGGCTGTGAGCGCCTATTTCCTAATATTTGTCATGTACGACTTCACTGGCTGATCGGAGACAGGCATCTACACGTACAATGAGAATCACCTGGAAGGTGGTCGAGGTTATCTCGAAACCGACCCTGCCAACTTCGAGGGCTCTTTCTATTCCTTGACCAAAGCTGTGGCCGAAAATGTAGGAATTCCTTATGCCCCTGGTCCACCTTTGTAATGTTTCAGCACCACTGATACGATCGTTGAAAGTAGTACATGAAGCAATTACCGTGCCTGATCCTGCGCCTGCGCATGCCGGTCTCAGATGACTTACATTCGCGATCGTTTGTTACGAAGATCATCAAGTACGATCATGTCGTAGACGTTGAAAACTCCAACTCCGTCCTTCACGATCTCTTGCCGGCGGCGGTGCTGCTTGCTGACCATAGAGACAATGGTGTGTACAACTTCACAAACCCCGGAGCTATCTCCCATAATGAGGTAAGCTCATCTTGTAATCGCTACGTACCGGCCTGGGACCTAAGCGGTGCAGCTAATCGCACGTCACTGCAAGCGCTAGCTCTTGAGCATCTTGGCGCACATTATCTTGGCTTGAGGAACAATGCTGATTAGCTCCTCGCTAGGTTCTTGCTCTCTTCAAGAAGATCGTGCGACCTGAATTCACCTGGAAGAACTTTTCGCTTGAAGAGCAAAGCAAGATTCTGAGAGCAGGGCGAAGCAACTGCAAGCTGGACACGTCGAAGCTGGTAGACAAGATGAAGGAATACAATTACGAGGTTCCGGAAATCCATGAGGCATACAAGGCATGCTTCAGACGGATGATCGCAAAAGGAACAAAAGGCAAGACTAATGGGACAGAAAACGTTGCACCGGTGAAGAGTGCAACGAAAAGGAAAAGGGTGGATGACGAAGAAACAACAAGTGGAAAGACAGCAAAAGTATCTTAGGCTTTGTGTATTGCTCCCATTGATAGCTAGTATAATTAGGCTTATAATTATACTTGTCCTATAGCAATTTAGGCTTCATATTCGCTGGGCAAGCTGTCAGGGATCCATGATTGTCTATCACATTCTCCCCCACTAGAGGCTCGCGACGTCTTGGTTTTTAGCACGAAATTCATCCACAGTGCTACTCGAAGGTGTCCTTTCCGAAGACGATTCCGGTTCCCAAGCAAAGGCAAAGTGAAGATTATCCTGTAGCAGATGCGCGCGTTTCGGAGAGGGCACAATCAGCGGCTATACCCAGCTGTCTGAGTCACGAGGCTGTAGAAGTCTCTTCAGCAACAAGATGGCTACCTTAACTTACCGAGTCGCCCTTTTTCCCCGTTGGTCGATTACGATATACCTGCAAAATTCGTCAGGCACCCAATCCATCCCATCTTGAACAAGCAATCCCAGAATAAGTCAAGGATTGAGGAGACTCACGCCGTAATGCCCACTAGTGCCATCAAGATCCCCAAGAGGCTGCGATCACCGACCGACTTACCACTAGCAATCCAACCCAGGATCACAATGGAACAAGTCTTCAGGTGACCCACGATCGTACTACCCACTGCGCCAGCGCCGTTTACGATGAAGAATTGTGAGATGTTGATCGCACAGGCGCACCCACCGCTCTACACGGCATTGTCACTGAAAGCTCTGCATGGCAACCTAGGCAGCGGAAGACACTAACCATGAGAATCATCGCCCATTTCCCTAATGGAACTCCTGACCAGTCCGGAAATGTATCCGCAAAGGGCACAATATAGAGTAGGATCATCGCACCATAGGGCGCTTGGTTGAAAAGTAACTGCATGCTGTTCATCTGAAGTCGTTCATGGTAGACTTTGATCCACACGGTATAGATAGAGCTAGCAAAAGTTCCCGTGAAGGCGAAAAACACGCCTAGAAAGGATGTCTTCTTTGCTACCGTTCCGTCTTGAGGCATGGATTCAAAATAGGAGACTATACCGATGCCCACGCATGTCGGCACCAGTGTGTACGCGGCCATACGAGAAATACTCTTTTGGTAACCGAAGTAATTGATCAAAGCCACAAATGGGGTTAGCAAGATACGAGCGATCTGGTAAAAGGTGACGGAGGAAAAGGCTAGAGAACAATTCGGCAGGACGACTTGGAGACAGAACACTATTGCTAAGGGGAGGATCTCCCGAGCGTCGGCGCGTTTGGCTTCGAAAAAGTTCCATCGAGGACGGGACAGGGTGTAGAGGAGGAGGGTAGTCAAGGCGAAATGGTAGGTCACGAACGAGAGCTGCGCGTGGCGGAAATTCGGATCATCGAACAACGCTTTGTTCACGAAGACCTGGACGACGTAGTCTCGAGTTCAGCCTTTCTATTTCCGGACAAGGATGCAGCTGCCGCCAATACTTACAATACCGATTGTTGCCAAGGTGTTGACCACGATCCAGACAAACAGCATAAAATTGCTGCTGCCGGGAGGCGAGTGCTTCTTCTCTTTTTCGACGAAGAGCAACGCATCTTCGGGTCTTCCTGATTCCTCGTCCGAGTGGTCTAATAACGACTTCGAAGGTCGGCTATCTTCGTCAAGGGAAGAGAGTCTCAGATCTTCTGGATCTGCAAGTCTGCGAGAGTGTGGGCTTGGGGTAGACATCGTAGCGATTTCGGACTCTGATGTTTCGCAGATGGGTAGAGGAAATGTTTCCCTTTTGTTACACGCGTAGGACTGGTATGCATGGTGCATAAGCAAGGGTTGCGTGCGTTCATTCCTCGCGCGCTCCTGATATATCGAGTCAATCCCCCGAAATTGACAGGGAACAAGGCACCATGATCGCGAACCTTGAGACGGGCCCTCCGAGTGAGTATTACTCTAGCCGTAAGGTTGGCGTGGGATAACTAATGTACGTCGTAGCCCCGTCGAGTCTAGATTCGAGGTTCTTTAGTGACAATGGCGACTGGAAGAATGCTCCCTTACTCAAGGGCCAAACGTCTTTTGCGACTCTGCCCACAGTCAAATCGATCCTCATCACCGGAGGTGCTGGATTCATGTGAGTGGAAGTCTGAACCTCCAAATTTCGCTCTTACCGATGACCCAGTGCATCATGGGTTGCACGGCATCTGGCCCTGACGTACGAAGACTCTTACAACATTATCTGCTTCGACAAGCTCGACTACTGCGCATCATTAAACAACATCAGGAAATTGCATGACATCAAAAGCTTTACCTTTGTCTGTGGCGATGTCACTAACCCGGCGGAGGTCCTCAACTGCCTTGCCACCTATCGCATCGATACGATTCTTCACTTTGCCGCCCAGTCTCATGTGGACCTTAGTTTTGGGAACTCGTACAGATTTACAAACACCAATGTAGGAGGAACGCACGTCCTACTCGAAGCTGCCAAGGAGGCCAAGGTTAGCCGCTTCATCCATGTTTCGACGGATGAGGTTTACGGTGAGATCCACAAAGATGTTGGTGATGTCCTGGAAGAGAAGCGGTTAGCACCGACCAACCCATACTCCGCAAGCAAAGCTGCAGCAGAGATGTACGTGAATGCATACTGGAAGAGCTACAAGCTCCCAGCAATCATTGTACGAATGAACAATGTCTATGGTCCGCATCAGTACCCAGAAAGTATATCCTACCAGTACTACCACGTTCACATAGCATGGGCTAATCATTGTGCACAGAAGTGATACCAAAGTTCACTTGCCTATTGAATCGAGGCAAAAGGTTGGTTCTTCAAGGAGATGGTTCGAATTCTCGGAAGTACATCTACGCTGGTGACGTAGCTGATGCTTTCGACACTATTCTCCACAAAGGCGTGCCTGGTCAAATCTACAATGTAGACTCAGACGACGAAGTTAGCAACCTGGAGCTGTGCTCCAAGCTACTTAAAATCTTCAAGCTGCCCTATGAGCAAAAAGAGAATGTTGAAGCATGGGTTGAGAGGGGACAAGATCGACCGTTCAATGACAAGCGCTATGCTGTGGATGGAAGAAAATTGAGAGAGCTCGGATGGAGGCCGAAGACAACATTTGAGAAGGGACTCGAACTGACTGTGGACTGGTATCGAAGATACGGTGAGACGTGGTGGGGCGATATTAGCCCTGCTCTGACACCATTCCCGGTCATCGAGGGTCACAAGCTCGTGACCGACCAGCACGAGGAGCTATACGCCTTCCTCCAGAGATTGAAGGCTGAGATGGAAGCCAGAGATGTGACAACGCGGAGGACAGAGAGCACCCGGTCCTCGCGAGGCAAGCGCTGGGTGCGAAGAGGTGTTTCAAGTCTTCTGTTATGGCATCATCCGAAATAGAGCTGGAACTATTGCTTGTAGCCGGTAGAGTAGAAACCTTGGCGCATGTCGAAAAATTACATACCTTTCATTCCTGCCCCTTGACGAAATCTGTAGGGTTTGACGCAGCGAAACCAACAGCAAGATCTTTCTACCCCTCCTCTCGAATGCGAAAACATGGACCAAGAACATGGGACGTCGAGCAAGATGCAGAGGCTGCCGCTCATCTTGTTTTCTCTATTCATAGTGTGCGTATCGCGCGTCTGTTTGAGCACTTGTATACGTGTGAACGCTGGCTAACCGGCAAGATCAGTTGGTCGATCGCGCTCCTAGCACCCCATCAGTATGAAAAGGTCCAGGACAGACTGCCCGCCTTAAATGTAGACTTTCATCCAAAAAAGCCAGCGTTCAACGAATCCAAGATTGCTTTGCTCGTAGAGGATCGCCCACTTCCACATCTGACACCACTACTCCTACACATGATGTCGGTGGTGCCACCAGATTGGCGCTTTGTCTTGGTCGGATCCCGTGAAAGCCTCAAGCGCACTAATTCGAGCAGTACGGTACGGCTTCAGCAAGACAGCGGCAAACTTGAATTGAGGGAGAGTCCCAACGTTGGGGATTACCAACCTCAGGAAAAAGTCGATAGGATGCTCACAAACCTCACATTCTATGAGAATTATACTAGGACAGCAGAATGGCTCCTAGTCTTCCATCCAGATAGCGTGATATGTGCTCGATCCGAGACTACGGTCGATGATTGGCTCATATATGATTGGATTGGGGCTCCTTCGTTCGTATCGAAGTCTCCCATACCGGATAGGATGCATAGACTGACGGAGCCAACAGAACAATCGTCGACAAGATCGGGGGTATTGGTGGGCTCTCTTTGCGCCGCGTCTCCAAGGTGAAGCAGGTTCTTAGCTTCCAATCCCGTCAGGACGAAGGAGAGCCGGAGGACCATTGGCTTGTGGGCCGTATCGCTACACTACCGGATGCAAACATGCCATCTCCAGAAGTCGAGAAGGGATTCAGTGTGCAGGCAGTATGGCACGAGAGACCATTAGGCTACCATATCAGCGCCCATGGAACCAACAGGCACCACGAGATCTGGGACAGCGACGAGCGGCGTAAGAAAATATACGAATATTGTCCAGAGATCAAGATGATCTTAGACATGAAGTTGGAGAAGGAGAGATGTACGAAGGAAGAAACAAAGAAATTGCAAGAGGCGCAGCGTAAGAAGGAGGAAGAGGAGCAGAAGAAAGCCGAGGGAGAGCGTAAGAAGAAAGAGGAAGAGGGCAGAGCGAAGGAAAAAGAGGAACAAGCCAAAGAGGACGAGAAGCAGGAGGAGGAAAGGACAACCATGGCAGAAGAATGATGTGCTAGCTGTGCATTCAATTCAAGATGAGAAGAAGGTAGGGGCAAGATACTCTGAAAAATATGATCCGGAAGGCAGAGGAGGTGGTGCAAATTCAACGTGCCAAGGACGAAAACCTTATCTTATCTAGACTAGAGTAAGAGCAACCTTGTTTCGATGCGCGCCCCTTTCTATCGGGCATCGGTCTGCAAAGGCCAGGCCGACCGTGTAGGAGTATACTTCAATAACGCTTCTGCAGCTGATGGCTAGATGTACATCAATCGTCGCACGAGACCTTGCATTGCTTCTTTCGCATACACGGCCGGTTCTTGGCATCCTCCCACCCTGCTGATGCCTTGACTCCGCACACGTTCAGGCGCCTCAGCATGCTCACCCGCCTGACATACCGCATCATCACCATCTTCATCATTACTTCCGTCCTCTTCGCTGTCACATCCTTTCTCCAGGCATGGTCCAGATCCCACACCGACATCCACATTCACCCCTCAATCCCCAAGGCCGCCCGCATTTTCTCCGCATCTAGACATGGCCCCACCCAACCCTCCCCCAAGATTAAAGATTTCTGGGCCAAATGGTCCCGCATCTTCTACGACTCTCGCCCAACCATCGACCCTATTGTAGTTCACTCTCCTGCCTCAGTCGAAGGTTCCGATCAAGCCAACGGCGAACGGCAGCCTTCAGCCCATACGCTCAACCTCCCCCAAACCGTCATCTCCTCGCTATACGACTCCCACAAAGCCCTTTTACTCGACCGCGGCGGCCTCTACGACTCCGACCTGAACAACGTGTCTGCTGACCTATTCTCGGGCACCGGCATCGTCACCGTAGCTGGAGGAGCGTACTTCGCGCCCGCCATCGTCAGCATCCGCATGCTGCGTCGTGTTTCCAATCTCCCAGTCCATATCTTCATCGCCGACCACACCGAATATGAGCCCGAGCTCTGCGAACGCGTCTTCCCGGCCCTGAACGCAGAGTGCTTCACCATCTCCGACTTCCTAGCGCAGGACTCTGTCGACGTGACGCATTTCCAACTCAAAGCGCTCGCCATCCTCTTCTCCTCCTTCGAAACGATCCTCTACCTCGACAGCGACTGCTTCGCCGTGCGCGACCCGCTCGAGATCCTTTCATCCGAACCCTTCGAATCCACCGGCCTCGTCACCTGGCCCGACTACTGGAAAGCAACCGAAGACCCCGTCTTCTACAACATCGCCGGCATGTCCAACTTCCCACTCGGCCTGCCCGCCCGCAGCACCGAGTCCGGCGAGCTGCTGATCTCCAAATCCAAGCACCTGTCCTCCCTCCTCCTCGCGTGCTACTACAACATCTACGGCCCACAGTACTACTACCCCATCCTCAGCCAAGGCGCCGCGGGCGAGGGAGACAAAGAGACCTTCCTCGCCGCGGCAGTCGTGCTCGGCCTGCCTTACTACAGAGTGAGAGAACACGTGGGCACGATTGGCTACTTCACCGAAGAGGGAGAGTTCAAAGGCGGTGCGATGGTGCAGTACCACCCGGGCGACGACCTGAGCGTGCATAACGGCACCTGGCCCACAGAGCAGAAGAGCAACACCGTGCGGCCGTTCTTCCTGCACGCCCACCTGCCGAAGCTGAATGTCGGGCGGATGCTGGATGAGAGCACCCTGACGTCGCCCGCCGGGCAAGCGCTAAGACTATGGGGCGATAAGGAAGGCATTCAGAAACTGTTCGAGGGTCGGGATATGGAGAAGGAGGTGTGGCAGGAAATGAAGGACACCACGTGCGCGCTGGAGGGCGTGATGAAGGATTGGAGGGAGAGGCACAATCTGTGTACAAGGGTGAAAGAGCATTATCTGGCGCTTTTTGGGGAGGGCAGCTGGTTGAGCGGGATCATGTGAGTGTGCTACTTTGGATAAAAACGCGGAAATTCTTGGTATAAAGGTTATAACGGCTGTGGAATCTTGGGCATGGACTCGGGCGCTGCGTTGGATATTTGTAGCATATGTCGTGTTTGTATATACCCTTTGTCATCGTTCCGAGGTTTGGACATTGTTGGCTTTCTGGTTGTGGGAATACCCCTAGTGAGGGAACATTAGCACTGAGTCCTGCAATTGCATAGCCAGCAGCATCGGCATTCTCGAAGAAAAGTCTGATCTGCGATCATACAGGTTTTAGAACAATGTGCGCTTCCAATAAGCATAAACAAAGATTCGAAGACTCCAAGTGTGGTTGTTGTTGGTCTTGGTTAGAGCGTCTCATCCAGAGCATCCGCCACGCGCAAGTTTTCATTGCCATTTACGACCGCTCCTTAAACTCAATACGCATTCTCCTTATTCGAGACCCATCTCTCCCTCTCTCCCTCTCTCCATTCCCCCCTCCCCCGGGCTCAACGCCCATCTCCCTCAACCGCATCGCCCCTCTTTCAATCCCACCACATACTCTCCCTCCCCTTATTTACTCCTACCAAACCACAAATAGAGAAAACAGAATTTGGCAGAATTTCCCGGTTCTCTCGCGTGGTCTGCAAGGAACGAGTGGATGATTGGTTTGTAGAGTGAGGTGTAAAGAACGCGAATGGGGATTGGGATGGGGCGCGATGGGGTGGATGGAGTGGGATGGAGGGGAATGTGGAGGAGCTGAAGGGGGAATTGGCGCTTTCACAACGCTTGCTCGTGCTTGGCCTTATTTTTAGAGCCCACCCCCCAACTTTTGCCAGAATCACTCCAGGTCGATTCTATCAAGTTTTGCATTTCTTGGTAATTTAATCTCAAAATTTGAAAATAGATAGAACAAGCTTTGCGCTTCAAGTCGATGTAAATTTGTACAATTCAAGAGTGTTTTGGTTGCGTTATTATAATGCGCAGATTTCGTGTTTTGGATTGTATTTGTAGAAAGACGACTGCTCAAATTATATAAAACTTGCAATAGCTATAACAACTTCAATTCTTGATTATATCTTACTAGCAAAGTAGTTTTGAAAAGCGTTAAGTGTCTAGTTTACTGTTTAATGCTCAAGAATTTTGTAAACTATTTCGAGAAATGCGAAAGTTGATAAAATCGACCTGGAGTGATTTTGGGAAAAATTAAAGTTAAGAACGAGCAACCGTTGTGAAAGCGCTAAAAGAGGGGACGATCAGATGCGAAGTATATGTATCCCTGAACAAAAACATATTAGCAACTTATTACTAATGCATTAACGCACAGAAACTCGACAGACAGTCGAAAACTTCAATCTGATATTTTGACTTTACCTCATCCCGGTTTCTAAGACGACTTATCGGAGGTTCGAATAATAATGTATTAGCAATATTTTAAGACAGTATTAAGACAGTAGAGCTCCGACAAGGATCTCGAAACGATGTCGAGGGAATCCAGGCAAACGGAGGAACCAGTTACCTCGCGATGAGGTTTTCGTCCTGCCTTCGTCAGACGTTTATTGAGTGGACGATTGTTCAGGTCGATGCGTGCTTTGATGTTGGTGCTGTGTCTAGTGGTGGTAGAAGGATCGAAACGTACTTCGAGTATCTGATTTGTCACAGGTCTGCGACTGAGAGATGGCGTGAAGGTACTTTTTGCCAGTCTCAGCTTGTTTTGGCTTGTTGTTAACGATATCCGGAATGCAAGGTGAGGAATTGATTTGTAGGGGGGAGGAAATTAGTGACGAGCTTGTAATCATTCTGTCGGAATGGGCTTGTGCTATATCGAATAGACGAAGAGAATCACAATGACCTCACGATGTTGCTCTGCCAGAGAAAGGATTATTGGCAGAAGGGGGAAGCGTGATACCCCCAAACTGTCGCCCCCTTCAAAGTACATGTAGGGTAGTACCTGCCACTCCACTGTCTTCGGTAACATCTCATGCCTGGGGCCGTTAATGCAGGAGGCACCACAAGGGGATTCGCACCATCGCCGTGGCGAAAAGAGCCATTCTTCTCCGCTCTACTTCGCTTCCAACAACGCCTTTCTACTGCTCCTCCCCTCAGGCCCCTCTCGGAAGGTGGCATCTTCAGGTCAGTTCTGTACCGCTTCAAGAAAAATTACACCGCACAGAGCTTTCAATTGCAATCCGGCCATACGTCCATCAGCCACGTCGAACCCCACCCGGGAGGCCTTTGCCAGAAACTATTTGCCGCTTCCGGCGCCAAAGCTAATTATTGCCATGTGAGCCGCGGGTATGGGTCGTAAATTCCCGGACGAGCAAGCAACATCGTTTTGATTGTTAAGAAGCGCTTTGCAATGGTATACATATTTCAATTGGGAAGAGTTAACAGCCGGGAGAAAGGGAGAACAGAGAATGTTCCAAGCATGCCCTGTAGAAGCATCCTACATCGTGAACTTGGCACACAGATATTTGTTCCAGTGCTACAGCGATACCAAATAAAAGAAAATATAGTGATAGTCAAGAAAGCATGGTCTATACCAGCTGGATCTGGCAAGCCTTCCCTCGAGAATATCCACGGTCGAGAACCTAAAGAAACCAAGATCGTGAACCCGGTGAAGGTGAGCTTCAACCCTAGATGAACCCTATGCTGCTTTTATTCCGCCTTCCACCTCATCGTCTGTCTTGACTCAATCCACACTCCTTTCGAAACCACCCATTCCAATGTCTACCGCCCTGGAGCGACAGCTTCAAATCAGCCCCATCGTCCAAGAAAGCGTCCAGCATAACGCTCGCGTAGGTCCTTCTCCTCTCGCGATCCACAACCCCCAACCCCCACCCACCTAAGCACACTGACCATTGCTCCCTCATTCAGGTCCTAACGACCCTCCGCTCTCTAACCTCCTCGCTCTTCGGCATCGCGTCAGGGATCTTAGGTCTCGAATCTCTGTCCGGCTTCATCTTCTACATCCTCGGCACACTGTTCGTATCGGCATTGATATGGGGGCTAAGAGCGGATGGACTGGATGGGGTACGCGGTGGGCAGGAGAAGTCACATGGGAATAGGGGGCATGGGAAATACTTCGAGAACCCTTATTGGGAGCTGTGGGCCGGAGGTGCCGATTTGTGGGGGGGACTGAGTAGTTTTGTGTTGACTTGGACGCTGTTCTATGGGTTGGTGAGGGCGTAGGGAGAGGAGGGGGGGATGAAAATATAGAGGTTTCCGAGAGGATTGAAGCATCAGCCTTTGTAATACATTCTTTCAAGGGCTGCCGACCTCCACCCCAGGCGTCCCTAAGCTCTCAAGTCCTCTTTCTCCGTTCCCTATGAGCGCCTGCCCGTTCGCACCAACATTCGCAGGCGGGATTCCTGCATCTCTTCTGAGCTTCTCGTACGCCTCCCCTGCCTCCTTTAACAGTCTCTGGATCTCTTGTGCCCTCTCCTCGATACCTTTTTTCTCGATTCTCACCTCCTCCATCCTCTTAACTCTCGCCTCCTTCTGCGACTTCAACCTCTCCATTCTCTCCCTCATCTTGTCCAACACACCCGCCAGACTTGGCAATGGTGTGATCCGTGGCGGTGTTCTCGGCCGTTGCTGCGATTCCTGCATGTCTCGCCGCAGACCATCCATCCCCGCTCTCGTCTGCGCGCTCTCGTACGCTGCTAACCTCTCGGCTTCGCTACCCTCCTCACTTCCGCTCTCCGAGCCCCCTTCCGCTTCTGCGATCAGTGCCTTCATCGCATCCCTTTCCTTATGCCGCTGTTCTCTTTCCGCTTTCCGTCCCAGTGCGACACGCCCGTCTTCTACAAAGTCGTCGAAACCCTCTGCGACATCTTCGTCATCAGGTATCAAGCGCGTTTCCGGGTACTTTTCCTTAGGTCGGAGTGTGATTTCGTTCTCCTCGTCGTCTGAGTTTTCGGCATGCACGCTAATGTATTCCTGTTCCTTCGCCAGGCGAGCGCGTCGGGCTTTCTTCTCCGCTATTTCCGTTGCCGAGGGTATGGCGCCGTCGCTTGTGCGCAGCGCAAGATCGGTGCCGAATTTGGCGGCAAGGTCCAGCGCTTTAGTCTCCTCTGTATCTGGTAAACCCCTTACTCCTCGATCCCTCGGCGCAGAAGGCGTAGCGCTCTTCAGTTCATCGAGACTCTCTGCCGTATAGCTAGGCCGAACGGATGTAGGCCTCGAAGTTTCAGACGCTAATCCTGCTACTCTCCGCCCGGCATTGTTCGCAATGGCCTGCCGGCTCAGAGACGATTTGACGGGTGTAAAAACTTCGCTTTTGGCTTCTTCGCCGCCATCGGCATCCAGCATAGACGTCCCGCCGCCAGGGCCAAAGGAGACGCGCAGTGAAGAGCGCTTCTTGGATGAGGAGCGGGAGGGACCGAGACGGACTATGGTAGGGGAGGGTTCTGGGACGAACGATCAGCTAGATGCTCCAATTGTTGTTAGAAGCGTGCATCATGTGAAAGGGATGGGCAATCATACCTGACTGCTCCTCGGCGGAGTGCGCTGATGGGGTTTTTGAGGGCTCTGAGATATCTTCATCGTCCTGCCCGACGACGCGGGCTTTCCGCCGGGCATTGAAGGAGGACCGCATTTGTCCAGTCGAATCTTTTCTATGGCAAGGCAAGAGCAGCGACGTTGTCAATATTTCCGCTAGATTTGGAAGTGAAAGGGAATTCCAACGAGCTGTATAAAACCTGATGTAAATGGTGGTGTGTGGCGGGATCTCGTCGCAGGACGTAGCAGTTATCGGGAAGCATCACGTGATAGGGCTCTTTGACGCGTTACGCGCGGTAGTGCAAAGGCCACGAACTTTCCTTCGACTTCCAATTGGTCATCTCCTTACTTTATTGCCACATTTTCTTACTCGTTGCCTCATGGTATTTTCTCATTGTTTTAGATTCGACATTACATGTTTACGTTCTAATGTTTGATGAGAGAAGCGGGGTTGGCAGTATGTCACATCGAGTCTTTTCATTTAGGTTCAGCTAGTATTTTCTTTCCTACCGAGCATGCCCATCTCTGTACTCCCTGAGGATACCATTCGTACTATTGGATCTACGCAAGTTCTTACCGACTCAGCATCTCTGGTAAAAGAGTTGATTGATAACGCGATCGATGCTCGTGCTTCTGCTATATTTATTGAGATTTCCGCAAATGCTTTAGATGTTATACAGGTCAAGGACAATGGCTACGGAGTGGCGCCCGTCGATCGGGCTTTGGTCTGTAAAAGGTACTGCACAAGCAAGATCTCCTCGTTTGATGACGTTGCAACCATTGGAGGGATATCTTTGGGATTCAGAGGAGAGGCTCTGGCAAGTGCGGCTGAAATGAGTGGCGCCCTGATTGTAACAACAAGGATTGAGGGCGAGGCCACAGCCACAAGCCTGAACATTGGCCGACAGGGAGAGATATCGAGGTGTGTGTTCCGAGGATTTGCGGTTGGCCGAGCTGATGGATAGTTGCCAGTGAAGAGCGTGCCTCTCATCCTGTAGGTACCACCATACGTGTAATCGATTACCTCAAGAATCTGCCCGTTCGATATCAAAATGCACTCAAGTCAACTACTAAGGCGCTCTCCACCATCACCAGGACTCTGCAGGCGTATGCTTTGGCGAGGCCTGCTACTAGATTCTCACTCAGGGTTCTCAAAGCAAAGAACGAGAAAGCCAATTGGACATACGTGCCAAAGCCAGGAGCTAGTGTTCAAGATGCAGCTACAAAGCTTGTGGGTAAGAGAGTTGTTGAGCAATGCCATTGGCAGATCTGGAGTTCCCGGGGAAGGACCGCCGAAGGTCAAGCACCAGAGCCCGGCACTGATCTCGAAGATAAATTTACCATTGAAGCACTGCTTGCTAAACCGGGCTGTGGTAAGTAATATCTGCCAGCACCTGGCTATGGCTTTGCTGAGACGCCTTCCTCCAGACGTGTCACCCATCACCAGGGCTGGCCAATATCTCTCCATAGACTCAAGGCCAATGTCTAGCGCCAGAGGCACTCTTAAACTGATTCTCGCTCTCTACAAATCCTACCTTCGAAGCTCCCGTGGTACGGATGGCGGCGAAAAGATAGCTGACCCGTTCATCAGCATGAATATCATCTGCCCTACTGGCAGTTACGATACTAATATTGAACCAGCGAAGGATGATGTGCTGTTTACCGATGCGACCGTGGTTCTCGCCATCGTCGAGGCGTTTCTGAAAAGCGTATATGGCGAACTACAGTCGTCTTCAAAGGTACTCCCAGCGTCCAAAGCATCAATTCCAAGACCGCAAGGCTTTGATGCACTACTCGCGCGGAAGCTGCAGCCTCCAGCCATTTCGTCACCTCTGCTTCCTACTCCATCAAGATCTGACAAGAACAGAGGCCTTGAAGGAGACTTTGCTGTCTGCGAGTCATCGCCTATTGCTGGTACAGTGACTAGTAGGATCAACGATTCAGTGCTGGGGACTGAAAACACCATCGCAAGTATTGAGGATGGACCAGCCGTAAGTAAATATCGAAGCATCACTTACCCCTCTCTGAGATTCTCAACAATCCTAAAACATGTCTCTGTAGCGCCTGGTTTAAGGGAACACTGCAATGATTGATTGAATGACTTAAAGGAGGAATGCTGACTTCGAAATCTACTCAGGCCAGCATGCCAGAGGGAACAAGCACGTTGGGCTCTACTAGTTCATCACCGAAGAAGGCCTGGAGACCCAACATGTACGCAGCCGATGACGATGAAGCAATGGATCTCTTTTTCGCCCAGGACCATCATGGATCGCAACCTCAAACACCGGATCCTGACGAAGAGGCTGGCTTGCGAGATATTCGAGTCTCTAATCCATGGTCCATCGCAAAGGTCAACGCTCCAATCCGTCCCCACCAGAATCAGCGGCAAAGTAACGGACAGCTACTGACCCCAATACAACCAAACGCCGACCCCGAAGCAGGCTCCAGGGCATCTCCTGCACCGGGCACGGGCGATACCCATCCGTCATCACGGACCTTGCTCACACCTCAGCAATCTCACAGAGACTTCTCTGATCCAGGCACCGCCTCGTCTCCTCCAGAGCGCTTCCCATATCCTCTGACTGCCCGTAACTCTAGAAGTGGTGAACACGCCCTAAGAACTCAGAGAGCCGCAAACAGAGAACGTTACGGTGGTGGAGCTCTCGACACTTGGGTACAAAAGTCCATTGACGGTCACAGCAATGATCCTAGCTCGACTCCAGATCTAGACGAAGGCCTCTCTATCGATTCAGTGACTGGCAACACTCGTCATCATGACTTTGTTTCCGCGCGGACATTACCCACAGGCACGCCTTTGAGCGAGATACCCACAGCACCAACCCGGGCCCGAAGACAATCCCTACAGAAGCACACCGGCAGCGGTATCAACAAGCCCTTCACATCCCCTCTGACCAACGACCGCGTCTGGTTCGACGTCGGCCAGAAACGCAAAGGCAAACCCTCGCAGTCAGACCGGTCCCAGAGCACCCTCATTCCTCAAGCCAGGCTACAACCTTCAAGTTCCAACACCACCAGTTCTAGCCCAGAGCAACATTCCCATCCTAGTCTTCAAACTTCAAGCCCCAACACCACCAGCTCCAGACCCGAACGCCCCATCCATCCAGACCTAGCCTCAAGCCTCGACTACGAGCACCGCAAAACCCTCGCAACGCAACAGCACCGAGCCACCCTCCTCCGCCAGCAACAGCAACCACTCGAACACCCCATCAACCACACATCTACATCGCCCTCCCCCCATCAAAACCGCTACAACAAAGCCATAGCCGCCTTACACCACCAACCCGGAGACGCTTCCCCTAAAGACCTCCCCAGCCCACCCCAGCCATCAATATCAGGCCTCAACCCCAGCGACCCCCGCCACTACCTTCTCCGCGTCCTCGAACGCGAGCGCGCCCCCACAGCACACAACTCAAATCCGTCACCCTCCCACCTCCCCTCCCCCGCCAAACGGCGCAAGACTTCCAAACTCCCACTAGAGTCCGTCCCTTCGCACCAAAGCGTGCGTGACCTCGTCCTACCCCTAAGTCTAGATCTCAAGCTCCTGGCCGTGGAGGTCAAGGCTATGGGGGCGTATGACGGGTATATCGCTTCTGGCACGATGGGGGGAGGAGGGCTGGAAGCGGGGATGGGGATGGAAATGGCGAGGAAGTGGGAGGAGTTGATTGGGGGGTTGGTGGGTAGAGGGGTTGGGGGTGGGGAGGGAGAAGGGGCGGCGGGGCTGAGGTTGGAGGTTTGGCCTTTGTTACAGGAGCATGCGAGGAGATACTGCTTGAGGGGGGAGGTCGAGGGAGGTGTGGAGAGTGTATGAGTGGACGATGAGAGGATTGCATTTGCATTGCTTGTGTGTTTGGCTGGGTGCTTTGGAGAGGAAGGGAGGGGATGAGCGTGATGGCCGCGCTTTTACGAGATATAGAGATACCCCTTTTGGATTGGCATAGCATGGGCTGGGTGGTGCTTTTCTAGTTCTGCTTGGATTGGGTGGAGAGCTTTCTACATCTACTTTACTAAGACAGAAGCTGAGACACTCTACTTGCATAGCTAGTTTACTTTCCTGTCTCAGAATCGTGAAAGGCATCCACAATCTCAATGCAACTTTTCTACTATTGAGAAACTTGATGCCTACGACAGGAAGAGGCCTCCCAACGCCAGTATGAGCATACCAAAATCCGTCATGTCCTCCTAGCTTGACCCCCCTCACAACCCCTCAAATCTCCAAACTCGGCTCCTGGCCTTGCACACGCCCAATGACGATATTCGCCGCATACTTCGGGATGACCTCGTCATCATGCAACATCTCAAACTCTGCCCGACACACACACACACATTAGCCCACCCTCCTGCCCACTCAACCAAGAAAGAAGAAAGAAAGAAACAGCGTCAAAAACTCACCTTCCGTGGCATCCTTCCCCATATGGCTGAACAGCGCCTGCGGGCCTCCGGGGTGCTCGTCCAGCCAGTTGGTCACATCCAGCACCACGCCCTTGACGACGATCCACAGATCATCCTTCTTGTTATGCTTCTGCACCTCCTCCATACTATACTCCTTCTCCGGGACTTTGAAATCCACCGGATCCGTCGGCTTGGTGACCTGTCCTGGGTCGGAGCTATCCGCCTTATCGCCTTTCATCACGGGAGCGACGGATTTCTGCGACTGCCGCTCTGTCGCGGCTGTTCCCGCTGAGAATTGCTGTTGGGAGCTGGAAGCCGATGACGAGGAGTCGGTCCATTCGACGGAGATCTTGCCGGGGGTGGAGGGGTCTATGTGCAGGCTTATCTGCCCTAGTCGCTGCGCGGCAGTGGAGACGCCGCCGGTGAGCACCTTCTGGAAGAGATATTGGCTCGCGCTGTCGCCCGCGACACGGCCGTAGACGACGCAGCCGAGGAGGGATGAGCCGCCTAGGCGGTTGGCGCCGTGGACGCCGCCTGCGAGCTCGCCGCAGGCGTAGAGGCCTTCGAAGGGGGCGCCCTCGCTGTTGAGGACTTGGGCTTTGTCGTCGATTTCGATACCGCCCATTGTGAAATGCAGGACGGGCTCCATGATGGCGACGTGGAAGGTGTCGCTGATGTCGAAGGGGAGATTGTGGAAGAATTTCTTGCCGAAGGGGTCTTTCTGCTTGCCGTCCGCGATGGCGTTGTAGTCGGTGAAGGTCTTCTGCAAAGCGTCTTCGGAGCAGCCGATGGATTTTCCAAGGTCCGTACCAGACATTTTCTTCATGAGGCCGCGCCCGGAGTAGTGCCGCGTGTGGAAATCGAGGACGTTGGAGGCTTTGGAGTTGAGGACGAGTCGGATGGGCCATTTTCCTGCTTCCTTTTGCTTCCACATCTCACCAGATACATAGTCGCGGTGACCGAGCTCGTCGGAGAACCGCTCGCCCGAGCCGTTTAAGAGGAGACCGCCCTCGCCGCGCAAGGCTTGATGGTGTTAGCATGACCAAAGACAAAGTACAGGGGTTATTGGGATTAGCATACCTTCGGCGGCCAAGAACTTCCACTTCGATCCTGGGTCTTTGGGATCTACCAAGCCCGTTGGATGAACCTGGACCTTGTCAAGATCGATTCCGTTCCCACCAATTTCCATCAGCATTTTCAGCCCGTCTCCGGTAGCATGAGTGCCATTGGTGCTAGACAGGTCGAAGGTATCTGGTCGATGTTGCTTGAGAAGTCCATTTTCCGAGAAATCAGCTGCGTAACCTCCCGTTGCCAATACAACCACGCCGTCGACCGAGCACTTCTCCTTGTTGAATTCGTAACTGACACCAGTAACCTTGTTGCCTTCTTTGTTGACTGACGTAACACGGGCTTTCTTAATGATTTGAATGCGCTGCGGATCGCTCTCGACGAGTTCCTCTAGGCGCTGCATCAAGGCGTAAGTGATGGCCATACCGGGGAATTTGGCGTCATGGCCGCGGTGCGTTCGTGGTTGAGAGTGACCTCTGTGAAGTCGTCAGCCAGCCAATGGGTGCCCTTGTTAAGTGTACACACCCTAATCGTGAGACGAGGGTAAGATCGAGGTTGAAGACATCTTGCAACCATTCGACCGCTGCGGCCGATTTGTAGGTGAGGACCTTGATCAGATCTGGACGAGCCTTGTCTCGTGCTGATTTGAGGGTGTCATCGTAGAATTGTTTGACACTATCGGCAATCTTCTCGTCGACTTGCGTCCGTGTCAGGGCAGCGTTGATGCCGGAAGTGGCTTTCGTGGAGTTTCCTCCGAAGAAGTCTAAGGTGATGATTAGCTGAGATCGTGTAGGCCGGGAGGTTATAGACCTACTGTTCTTATCCAGAAGTAAGACATTGCCTCCAGCCAGGTAGATGGTATGTGCAGCGCTCAGTCCAGACACTGTTTACCAGTTAGCCCCGGGCCAGCGCTGTTCCAGGCGTTCCCAACTCACAGCCACCGCCGACAACAATGACCCTCGGTGCAGTAGCCGTAGCCATTATTGAAGTACTAAGATAAGAGCAGGCGTGTTTAATCAAAGAAAGACAGAGAGTGTTCGAGGATAGAAGAGCAGTCTAAGATGTAGTCTTCTGGGACACTGTTTTAGTGGAGCCCTCGACTTTGCCGAGGTTGTCGCCGTCAGCGAAATGTTGCCGCCCTGATTGGCTCCCCTCATTCGTAGTGTCCAAGGAGCACAGAGCTTTGTGAGTGAATACTTCACTCGAATGCCAAAGGGCCGAACAACATGGACCCTGATGCTTCATCAAGCAGGCGAATCCTTTGTGTTTGAGCTGGTGAAGGGCAATCCAAAAGGCCATCAAGAATTGCCTTTTCCGGCTAGGCGAGCATGTGAAAGTCCCCCGGACTACTTCCCCCAGCTTTCCCCGTCATCTGATCAAATTCGGCGTCAAATGTTAGAATAAATTAGAGCATGTGAGAAGCGCTTTGCCGAGCCCATGCGGCGACGATGGGGCTGTTAAACGACCACATCGCCAGAAAGCTCATTGCTGGTTGAAACGTTCTGCATCGACAGACTGTTGCCCCAAGAATGAGAAGTTCCCTACTTAGGCCGACAGCGCTTCCACTAATGGCACACCCCAAGTCTCATATTTGTAGCCGCGACGTCATCCTTACTGGTAACGTCTCAAAGTATTATAATCCATCTTCTCACGATATGAAGTCCCAAAACCTACTACTTGTATTCACCATCGTCATCCAAGCCCCCTCAGCGCTCTCCCAGCTCCTCCTGTCCCAATTCTTCAGCCGCATCTCCTTATCGCTAAACCCCTCACCCCACCAAGCCCCCATCAACCAACTTCCCAACGACATCATGCCCCCCCAATCGACCGACAACAACAGCTCCACCTCTTCCGTCATCATCTCAGACGTCATCAGCCGCGAACGCACCATCAACATCTTCGCCGGCTTCACCCGCTCCATCGACACCATCTCCTCGCGCCTCGACTCCCCCAGCACCAACACCACCGTGCTCGCCCCCCTAAACTCCGCCCTCCAATCCCTCCCCCGCAAGCCGTGGGAGGATCCTGACGACTACGAGGAGCTGGGGGCCAATGCTTATGGGGGGTCTGAGGGGGAGGGGAGGGCGCAGAGGAATCTGAGAAGGTTTGTGGAGGCGCATGTTGTGCCTGTGAGCCCGTGGAAGGAGGGGGAGAAGGTAAGGACGGTGGGTGGGGGGGAGGTGTGGTGGGAGGAGAGGGAGGGGGGGAAGATGGTAGGTGCTTGCTTTGGGAAATTGGAATGGGATGAGTGGCGAGCTGCTGACGTGGATGTAGATCCAGCCGGGCGATATTGAGATTTCGAGTGTGGCTAGTAAGGTCGCGAATGGTGAAGTATGGATTATCAAGGGAGTGATCAGCTACCAATCCACGTAAGACGTTGAGATGATGCTGGCTCCAAGCCGGCACATCTTTCGACGCTCAGGGTTTGCGAGTTCTCTTGAAGCCCGAGGGCGATGACTTGCCAGCTCAAGAACACCTTGGCTTGGTGAAGGTCGGAAAGGCTTGTCCTGAAGCTTCGGTGCTGCACTCACAGTCCCGTGGGGAAGTCATGGCCGCATGCGTTGAGAATATATCTGATACGAAACACAGCTCTGAAGATCATTACTCTATGGCGACATCTTGGCCGTGAGGTTCTGCTGATCTGCGGGCGTTATGGCGGCCTTGTCTGGGTCTGGAAGCTTTGGGAGACTACATTGTAATATAGACTGTAATGAACCTCTAGTACGACTGTCACCTTTAGGACTGGGTTTTAGTTCACTTCTGGGCGCTTCAGACCAGGAAGTTAGATTAATCACGTCATCACCAGAGCGAACTTTCTCATCCATCTCGCCGTAGTCCATGAATGTAGCATGTGGCAAAAGAGTGCGTCGTCAAGGTGCCACATTTATTTTCTTCGTCCCTCTTGTTCACGAGCTATTCCCCTTGAGCCACCTAAACCGCGGAAGTGACTTCACCCATGGGTTTAACATCACGGCCATGCTTCTGCCATCCTCATGACGACGGAGCCATACGCTCTCATTGCCGTAGAATACTCCAGCCCACCGCTCTCACCCTCCCAAAACCCCCGAAGTCTTCAACTCATTCCACAGCTCCGGCTCCAAAAACTTCCCCACACTCACATCCTCACTCAGGCCCTTCCGCCTCCTCGTCTTCAACACAAAATCCCTCGCCGTCTGCTGCGCATTCGCCATCTCCAGCGGCCGCACCCTCACACTCCTATCCAGCGGATCCCCCGGCACGACCTCCCACCTCTCAAAAACCAGCGCCAGCATCGCCTGCCCCTGCGTATGGATGCGCACGTCGGTTTCGAAGCCGAAGGAGTCAATCACCGGAATCAGGCCCTTGACCGCGTACAGCGGCGTCCCTGCGATTGGGCCGTCGGACAGGACATGCCCCCTCCTGCGGCTGAGCACGGTGTGCAGCGCCGAGACAGCGTCCGCGGGCCCGGTCATGCTGACGCTGTAGAGTGGTTCTAGGAGGCGCGGGGAGGCGGTCAGGAAGGAGGAGTAGATGGTGCGCCGCGCGGTGGGGATGATCTGGCCGGAGCCGCGCGAGATGCTGTCGGCCGCGAGGCTGAGGTCCGTGAGCTTGAAGCGCGTGTTGCGGATCGGTTCCTCGCAGAGGGGGCCCTCTCGCGTGCCCCAGCTGAAACCCTGCCGCAGGGTGTCGCGCACGGTGTTGACTTGCTTCTTGGCGATCTGGCTGGGCAGGGTGTCGTCCTGCAGGATGTTGGGGCCGGTTTCGTCGGGCCCGAAGGCCCAGATGCTGCGCGAGGCGAGCTTGTCCCAATCGTAGTTCTCTTCGAAGAATTGCCCGACTTTGCGGATGGGGTCGCGGATGCTGACTTTGCCGCTTTCGATGTCTTGGGCGATGCCGTCGTCGAGGGGCTCGGCGACCATGGTGATTTTGTTTTTCTTGTTCGGGGTCAGGGCGTAGCACATGATGGCTGAGGTCTCGACGACGGTTTCGCAGAAGCGCGTTACAGGGTCGGAGACTTTAAGCTCCATTTCGGAGTATAGGCGGCGGAGGTCGTGGAGCACGCAGTCCATGTAGAGCTCACCGGTGCCTAGGATAACGTGTTCACCCGACTCTTCGACTTTCGTCGTGATGAGAGGGTAGCTCTTGTTAACCTTCCGTAAGCCGTCAAGCATCTTCGGAAGCTCGGAGGGGTTGATGGGTTCAACAGCGACTTTAAAGACAGACTCTGTGAAATGCTTAAGGGGTCTGAAGATATAAGGATCTTCATTCTCAGGGAAGCGAGTAGAGACGATTGTGGCGGTTTTGACAATGGAGTTGTCGACTCCACTCAGAAGCACCCAGTTACCAGCCGGGACGCCGCTGGTGGGAATATTATATCGCGAAGAGGCGATCCATGTGTCGGAGATTGTAGCTAGGGTCATGTCTTCTTCATCATCGATGGTGTAGTTTTCACCCAGCACGCGGACTTGTTGGCCAGCTTTGGCAATTCCGCTCATCACGCGGCCGAAGGAGTAGAAGCCTGTTGCGTCAGGGGTATTGAAGAGCTTGGTGATCTGGACGACTAAAGGACCGTCCTGGTCGCAACGTTCGATATAGGAGGAGATCTGAGTATCCCCTGGGCCTGTATAATAGCGATCTAACTTCTTCTTTGCTCCTTCCAGGGGGGACGGAACATGTTCAACTATCATGTCCACCAAGCCCTCCGGACCTCCAAAGAACTGCTCGCAGACCATCTTCAGTAGATCTTTCGCATCTGTCTTATATTGCGAAGGCTTCAGTTGGATCCCTAAGGTCGCTAGCGTCGCTTTCAAATCTTCTGGACTTTCGCCTATTGTGTGCGAGTACAGTTTATATATCGGTTCAAGCACAAATTTGACAAATGTTCGTTTCGATCCTTCTTCAGTACCCTTCCGTGTAAACGACCGTCTCTTAGGATTGAAGAAGATGTCGCCCCATAATCGAACGCTTAGGTCTCTTGCGTTGACATCGGGATAGCTCTCCGCATACATCTTGGCGAATGAAGGAAGTGTAAAGCACCATCCCATGCTGCTGCTCGCAAAAGCAACATTCCCCTTTTCCGGACTCAGTCGTCTCTTCTCTCCTTGCCCGGGCAATGCATTTTCTATGACCGTATTGACTTCTTCGATAACATGCTTGAGTTTGAAGTATGCATCTGAAGGCGGAAGCTTCAACTCAAGTATTAATCTGTCCATCTTATTGACTACGAGCGTCAAGAGTAAATCCTCGAGTACCGCGTATTTGATTATTTGTTCCGTATTGATCTGAACACCCTCAACAACATCCACAACTAAAACCACACCGTCTACGAGCCGTAATGACGCCGCTACTTCATCCACGAAATTGACGTGGCCAGGTGTATCCAGTATATTTAGCAGATGTGATTTGCCTCTTGTGCCCTGTAATATGAGACTCATCGGAGAAGATTTGATCGATATCCCTCTTTCCCGCTCCAAAACATGGACATCCGTATATCTCAGCTGTTCATCACGCTTTCGCCCGGTCTTCTTCTCCAGTCTATCATTGATATCGTGGGTTTGGAGTACGAGCATATCCATAAGCGCGGTCTTGCCGTGGTGTAGGTGGCCCGCGAAAGCAATGTTCCTGATCTGTTCCGGAAAGTTCATGAGGTCTGTCATGAAGTCTCTTGAGAAGTAGACTGGCGGTAGATCTGCTTCCTGAATCACAAACTTCTTTTGCTGTATGGGGGCGATGATCGGCTGGGTCAGGGGCTGCGCATCCTCTTCTTGCACCATGGTCTCCACATCTGCACCGTAAACTTGTTGTGCGGTAGGATAGTACTGTTTGTCTTCATGCAGTATGACTGCGTTGGAGGGGCCATCTTCTGCGCGCATCTGAATTAGAGATGAGATTCACAATTGGGAATTGAAGACTATACCATCGATCTCCATCAACTGTTGATCATTCGGTGCACCGTTCTCCTCCACCTCGTCATCGAAGATGTAGGCATCATGACCATTTGCGCCATGATCTGATTCTTCCTCAGACTCTTCTGCCTCGCCGATGAAGTTACCAAATCTGCAAGGATTAGCTCCGCGGGGAGATCCGAAGTAAGTATGAATATCTCACTCATCATATAAATCATCCATATCCACGGGCGATTGATGAAAAACGAGCGTGTAGAAGGGGGCTTTGCGTCAACTTTCGCGACTTGATACTTCGTAATTGGTGTACTGCGCTTTTCGAGATCGGCGATAAGTTATACCGCCTAGCCGCTAAGATAACCTTAGATCTTTAGCGTCCTCTAGGCGTGACCTCGGCCTCCTCGGCGAGCTCGGTACGATTCCAAGCAAAAGAACATGGCTCGAACCTCAAAAACCGCGGAACAGCGTCAGAGCTGAATATTACTACAACGGCTAAGCATTCAAAGAAAAATTCGTTCCACCGCGGCTTTGCAAATAATATCAGTGAACCTGAAACCTCTTTACCTAAAGAAGCTTATCAGATGGGCCTTGGCAGCTAGAGCTCGGATCACTTCCTTTTCGATCTGAGGTCGGACATTACCGATGTTCGGGGTTCGACAAAGTTCTCGTCTGTCTTCATTCCCTTCGTCTACTCAGCGTTTGTTTTTCCAAAGTCACCGCGCAAGGTGCTCAGCTATAATTTCAACTCCACATCTTTTTGGGCGAATCGCGAAGCGTACCATCGTCTCAATGGCTCCCTCACCGTTGCCCCCCGTCTACATCGTCTCTACCGCCAGGACGCCCCTCGGCCAATTCCAAGGGTGAGGAAGCTCTGATGCTCGAAGCGCAATACCGACTGATTGGTCTCAAGCTCGCTCTCCAGCCTCAGCGCCATTCAGCTAGGCTCTCATGCTATCAAATGTCCGCCTCACCATTGACCACATCCACCATTACCTCCGCTGACACCGTGACCAGCGACCCTCGAGCGGGTCCCCTCCCTTAAACCCTCAGATGTCGAAGAGGTTTTCTTCGGTAACGTCCTCTCCGCAAAGTATATTCCAACCTTCTCTACCCCTACCAACCCTCCTGCGCCGCCCTTCCTTTCTCCTTCAAACTCACAGCCTGACCTCCCTTTCCCCACAGCCTAGGCCAGAACCCCGCCCGACAATGCGCCCTGAACGCCGGCCTCCCCGACACCGTCCCCTGCACCACCATCAACAAAGTCTGCGCCTCGGGCCTAAAAGCCATCATCCTCGGCACCCAAACCATCATGACAGGCACCGCCTCCTGCATCGTCGCCGGAGGCACCGAATCCATGTCCAACACGCCGCACTACCTCCCCTCCCTGCGCTCCGGCTCCAAATTCGGTAACACCCCCCTCATCGACGGGATCCTGAAAGACGGGCTCACCGACGCCTATTCCGGCGAGCACATGGGTTTGCAGGGCGAGGAGTGCGCTTCCGACCACGGCTTTGGAAGGGAAGAGCAGGACGCGTACGCAATACGGAGTATCAAAAAGGCGCAAGAAGCGCAGAAGTCCGGCGCGATGCAAGCGGAGATCGCGCCCGTGGAGATCCCCGGCGCGAGGGGCAAGCCCGCGACGACGGTGGCGCTGGACGAGAAGCCGCAGATGGCCCTGAACGAAGAGAAGCTGCGGGGAATGAAGCCGGCGTTCAAGACGGACGGGACGGGCACGGTGACGGCGCCGAACGCGAGCCCACTCAGCGACGGCGCCTGCGCAGTGGTGCTGTGCAGCGAGGAGTACCTCAAGCGACATGACTTGAAGCCCATGGCAAAGATCCTAGGCTGGGGCGACGCAGCGCAGCAGCCCTCGAAATTCACGACCGCACCCGCACTGGCGATCCCCAAGGCGCTAAAGCACGCGGGTGTCGCGATGGAGGATGTGAGCGTGTTTGAGATCAACGAGGCGTTCAGCGTGGTGGCGCTCGCGAATCTGAAGCTTTTGGGGCTGGGGGAGGAGAAGGTGAATCTGCATGGGGGCGCGGTGGCGCTGGGGCATCCGCTCGGGTGCAGTGGGGCGAGGATTGTGGCGACGTTGTTGGGGGTGATGAGGGAGAGGGGGGGGAGGGTTGGGTGCGTGGGGATTTGTAATGGGGGTGGGGGGGCGAGTGCGTTGGTTGTGGAGAATTTGCAGGGGGAGGGGGAGGGGGAGGTGGGGCGGTAGGGGGTTGAGGAGGGGGGGTTGGTAGATTGGAGTGGAAGCTATAGAATACTAGCAATGTCATATTCAGGCTACGCGAATGCCTGCAGTGCTAACTTCCTATGGAGCCCTAACAGTGACTACGAATGGGTCTTGTCAGGAAATCCATTCATAAGAATGCATTGGGATAGCTCCAGAAGTGGGAGGCTTCGTAGTGCTGGATGTTGAGTTTATTATATCGCCCTTCGCCCTTCGGCATCAACCCGTTCACGGATCAATGAGCTAGTCCAGGGTTAGCTTACGAGTTCTGGACATCTGAAGAGTAGCCATACAGTCCTCGCATTGCCATAGTAGTCTGTGCCTACGTATTTCGAGGCTATTTTGATGGCGAACGTGCTCTAATTTCTCTCATGGTCGAGCCATAGATTGGTCATGTCAACGGCGAATGCAAGTATCGGGTCTTAATTTCCACGGTCGATGCTTAGCTTAGCTTCTCTGCAACACTTGAGCCGCCGCATGCTCGGCTCTCCACGAAAGCTCAGAGCGTAGTTAGATCTCCTCAGATAGATTCATACCCGTTCCAGGCTGTCGGAAAGGTAAGCGAACGCAGCCACTAAGAACAATCTCCACACACCAGCTTCCATCCATGCCTCCGGCGCCCAAATACCTCCCAACTCCGTCCAGAAGATTTGCAGCTCGCTAAACACCGGTCACATCTCCCCACACTGCGCAATCACAATGTCCGTCGCAGGCTTCTCACCCCGAAGTCGAGTGTTCTCCACCTTGCGCACGACATCCATGCCATCGACGACTTTACCGAAGACGACGTGTTTGTTGTTCAGGAACGGGGTGGGCACGGTGGTGATAAAGAATTGGGAGCCGTTGGTGTTTGGACCGGAATTCTGTATAAGTGCAATATTAGAATGCTAGCGTGGAGAAGGCGAGACGAATTCGCTCGTTCAAGAGGGGCGTTTCTAGTTTTTCTTGGGGGGGTCGAAGGGGGGGAGGACACACAGCCATGCTCAACAGCCCGGTGGCATCATGCTTCAGCTTGAAGTTCTCGTCCTCGAAGGACTTGGTTCCGTAGATGCAAGCGCTGCCGGTGCCGTCGCCGAAGATGAAGTCGCCGCCTTGGATCATGAAGTCTTTGATCTGATGTTGTCGTGTGTGTAAGCCCCCACTCAAATTCCTGCCGTGGCCTTGGGACATAACCTTTTACATACCACTCGATGGAATTTGCTCCCCTTGTAACCTTGTGGTAGGCCTTGAGCGTTTCTTGTCTCGCCGGTGCAGTACTGGCGGAAGTTCTCAGCTGTGCGGGGGACTGTGTCTGCGAATAACTCCATCTTTATGCGGCCGAGAGATTCTCCTGAGGCGGTTGGATTAGCGATGGCACGGGACAATGTAGGACACGAGTCTGAGACCAAAATCAAAGAGTGATACTCTCATGATGAGACACATCAACATAAGTATATGGCACAATAAGAACATATAAGACTCGATCCTTGGGCATTACTATGAATATCTAATAGAAGAAACATGGAGACTAAGCGAGTACCATATGTTTTCGATCTCTGTCATCATATTGTGTTTCTGTACGGCGATATAGTTAGAGCATGACTGTGTACCGCCGTACAACTCTGCTCGTACCGTCACATCTCCAAACAAGACATCGGAATGAACTAAGGAGGCTGAACCAATGAAGTGAAAGACAATTCGGACAAAGCGTGAAACGAAAAATTGCTGTGACATACCACCGAGGGAGAGATCGAAAAAAACTACAGGATTCGCCATTGTTTCGAGTGCCGCAGAAGCTGTAAAGTAAAGGTTACCACAATTCTAATCTATACTTTGGTGTTACAACATCAGAAAGGAGTACTTTTGGAAACAGCCCTATCACTTAAGGGGCGTCGCCTGTATCTAAGATGGTCCTAGGCTCCTAGCTTCAAGATTCCAAGCGCAAGCCACGGACTTTCAGTGGAAGAAAAAGCGCCTATGCGACAGCCCAGAGGATTAGATCCGTGGATCTATTGGTTTAGTGAAGCTGGACAGCCGTGGCTGGTGCAGGCACGGTGGTTGAAGATGTACGAAGTACTTCGAGAAGAGGGGATACAGCACGACCAATGAAACATTGGCGCGGCCCACCCCTTTGCCCCCAAGACACACCCAAAGGGGTCAGGGCGCAAAGTACTTGGTACTTTGGAATGGGAAATGCCAGAATCCAGCTTTCGCAAAGCTAATATTGCCAGATCTCGATGCCTTTTGCTATCGGAAGGGCAAGTGATCACTCCACTCGCTCCTCGGCCAGTCCAGGCTTAGAGATTGGTTGTGGATGCAGTAACCACGTTGATATCGAATAGCTTTTTCCTACAATTGATCCAGCTTACAGACAGGTCCACTGAAGCTGTTGATATTACTGCTTGACCCCGGCGTAGTGAGATCTAGATGAAACCAAATGATGGAAAGAACAGAAGCAAGCCGTAGGCAGGAGCAGTGAGAAGTGAATAATACCTATGAGTGATAAGCCGTGCATCACAGACTTGCACTTGCGGGGCTCGCAGGGGTGTAATGAGCACTAGTGCAAGTCACGTCTTGGCATTTATGGTGTCGCCCTTGTCGCCTCCCTTTTGCTGATCTTAGCCGTTCACTGAGCCCAATTCCTCCGTCTCGAAACATCATAGCAACTCATGCTTTGAGGCGATAGCTTTATCGTCGAAGCTGTTTTGATACCCCAGTCGGTTTCACAGCTGCTAGTCACTCTCGACAAAGGTAGGAGGCTTTAGAGGCAGGCTCGCCCTCTTTTCGAGCGGGGAACCGGGAAGCAAAAACCTCCGGCGTCACCACCTCACTTCCACCACGGCCTTCAACCGCCACATTATCCCTACCAAACTCTTGTTCCTTGGAATTGCATGTTTGGCTCATTGTTTCCCTCGGAAAAGCCATGCAAAGTACATGACGACCACGGATTCCGACTTTGTCTCAAGGAAAGGACCGACTCCACCGACGTCTTGAAACCACTGTGAACCTGCCCCCATGCAATAGTAAAATGATACACGAATACATTGGCCAAGCGGCTGCATTGGGCGCGCGCAATCTAGCTCCTGGTCAGCTGCAGTGGACTTACATCCAAGCAGATTTGGTTGCTCACAATGCACAGGTTCTCACCCCTCGTCATCAATGGCGCCCTCACCAACCTCTGTTGCACCACAAGCGGCGACCACTTCGGCTCAGAGTGGAGGCGGTGGTAGTTCTGGTCCGACAAGCTCCCCGCTACTCTTCTTTGTTGCTCTAGGATTTGGTGTGGTCTTTACAAACTTGTGGTACGTAGCTCTTCACGTGTCTTGGAATTCCCCATACTCTGTCACATGTTCAAGGTCTAATATCTGTCGATGGCAATTAGGATTATTGTCGGCGTCAAATACTGCTTTCGATACAACCAGCGGAATAGGAGGCAACAGCACGACGAGAATGGCGAGCCTATAGACATGATGAATATGCCAAGAGCCCACCGGCGGAGAAGGGAAAAGAAGCTGATGACGATGGACGAGGTCAACGATCGCTTCCCCTTGACGAAGTACAAGGCTTGGATGTCAACTCGAGCAGAGGAAGGTTTACCAACCGCTGGTGGTGTTGCCAACCCACAGAGCCGCCCCGTCAGTCTGAGGAACGTGGACGGGGTGACACTTCACGAAGTCGACACACGAAAGTCTGGTGACACTGCAGAGCATACCTCGATCGCTCCTGACACTCCTTACAAGGGTAGAAAGAGCAATGATATTGCACCAGCCAACAGGAATCCAATGGAGATTCAGTCCCTGGATCCAACAACACAGCAGAAGAAGGAGAGGGAGGCAAAAATAGAACATCCAAAGATTGAGAAACAAAATCAACCACAGATACAACCAGAGACAGGACCACCACCAACAAGGGCACAAGTACAAGAGGACGATGACATGGACGACGACGATCAGATCCAAATTGCAGTCCCGACAGAGATGCTAGCCAACCCCGGTGATTCCTGTGCTATATGCTTGGACACTTTGGAAGATGATGACGATGTGCGAGGTTTGACCTGCGGGCATGCCTTCCACGCCAGCTGTCTTGACCCTTGGTTGACGAGCCGCCGGGCTTGCTGTCCTCTCTGCAAAGCAGATTACTACGTATCCAAGCCGCGCCCAGAAGGCGAAGCAGCGGCAGAAGCTGAACGCCACGGTCGACGTCCACTTGGGATGGGTAGTGCGCGGATTGACGCACCACGTCCGCCGCAATATGCTTTTCTCGGACGCGCCGGAAGGCCAAGGCTCGTGATTCCCGGTCGCTTTAGGGCGTGGGGTACTTCTCGCGATGAACAGTACCGGTATGGGTTCTCCAACGCACAACGTATGCCACGACGCCAAACGCGCCGAAGTCCAACTACGCCATCCACGCCTACGCCTAATACTCAAGCTGGAGAATCCAACACTTGGCGATCGAGAATGAGCAACTTCAGTCTTCCAGGTCCAAGCATGCCCACTCGGTTTTGGAGACGAGGCAATACCGCTCATGGGTCTTCTGGCGCGCCGCCCCATGAACCCACTCCAGGCCAGCTGGAGGCGAGTGCAAGATGAGAATATTTCATACAAGGATAGGAGTTTGAAGCAGGGACTTTTCCTACACCCGGAGCAGTCTGATTTCCTCGACGACATGATATCCCCACGGTCCACGGTTACAAGCACTCACAGGAGGGTACTGGTTGTGCTCCGCTGTTGCGAGAGACATGCATCAGTGCAGGTCAAAGGATCTAATGTGGGATCATTCAAAGTTTGCAAGATATTGTGGTGGGATATGGTGGTGGAATTACTTAAGCGGTAGTTCGATGCATCTATATCCATGACATGGGTTTTAAAGCATATCAACTTTGGCATCTAGGCCCCTTACACGGTCTTGCCCCCAATTCTATGTACTTCAAGTACCTTATCTTGCAGAATATCGCCACTGCAATGATCGCCAATGTAATGTGCACTAACCCTTCTACATGTAATCAATCAAAATGTGACGAAGATTCGCGCTAGCAGTTGTTGAACCCTAAGGCTTGCATTCGAGACCTCCGTCTTCCAGAGATTGCAATTTATGCAACCTATACTCATGTGGTGACTGTGTTGGAGATATGTTACGTATGACATAGTAAAAGAACGAGATTTGTAAAGAGGTCAATTCATTTTCTCAAGCTCACAAATTAGTAGCAAGAAGAAGCTTCACCTTTCCTTGACTTTTACTGTTATGTTATTTTCCGCTTCCATTTACTTTTATCTCTCTACTGGGTCTCGCTAGAGCACACTCCTCGAGCCTTACATGCTCAGATCACGCTTTGAATTTTGGTTTGACGCGTCAGCTTTCCGATTGAATTGTCACTGGTAGTTATGTCTCAAGAGGATATTGCACCATCTCCTCAAGGGAATGACAACGCTCCGACCACTCATCAAGGTGAGCGGCCGCTGTCACCAATTACTTCAGATATAGCTACAGGCCAGCAATCCCGTCAAGCAACTCCGGAAAATCGCCTTGCCGAGGCGAGCCCACAACCTAACAGCGACCCCAGTCCGCAATTGAACGGGAATAGCAATGAAAACTGTGAGGATAAGGATGCTCCGGAGACCGAGGATTCTGCTGCTGAGGAACCCACCGCCAGCTCAAAGGAACCTTTGGAGGACTACAGCTGGGAAGATATAGAGCAGAGGTTCACTGCCAGAATGGAGGAGTGTACGAAAAACGAGGAGACACTAAGTCTAGAGTTCAACGAGTTGCTCAAGGTGCGTCTTTCACGGGTCACGGTCTAGACATCGGTAATCTTCGTTTCGTCCGCACTCGGAATGTTTTCTTTTTCGCAAGGGGTCCTGTCTCGTAGGACATTTCGCTGCTATACTAACAGTCCGTGAAAGGTATTTCGAGCTTGGGCCTCAGTAACGGAGAATTACGAAGAGGAGAGGGCTAGCAAGCGGTATGGTTGCCAAAATATGCATTTGGTCAATAGGCTAAACGGTCATGGCTGGTGTACAGCCTTCGAACCCGGATAGCATACATTCAAGGCAAAGAGTTGGATCTGGAGAAGAAGAGGCAGCACTGTGAGTGGCATTGTCCCTCTAATAATTCGCTATATCTCTTCCTAGTGCCTCTCTTGGCTCGAACGACTGTCTCGACCGCATACACATGTTTATCTAGCTAATTGCATGATGAAACCAGATGTGAAGGTGGTCAAGGCGTTCGAGAGTGCTCTTGCTTTGCTCGAGGCATGAGTTTAAAAACCGAGAGAGGCAAGCCGAGTTTCCGGCTCCACACGATAACATGCCGGTGTTGGGGGACAACATCGACTGTTGTGTCAAACCCGAACGTTATCTGATGCTTGATGGATCAGGGAGCTTCGTCTCGAGCGATTCCACTGCATGGATCTTGCTACGCCGTAAGCGAAATCTTCCCCTCTGCTCGATCTCGCAGATTACTACGATGAACCCAGTCGAGTAGTTGACAATCCATTACAAGCTCTACCTACCAGGAGATGTGCTTAAGTTCCGTATGTCGCGCAGTCTTTGGTCACGGCGGTAATGCTCTATTACAATCATCATTTCGATGTTTCATGCAATTCATAAATTGTCACCGGATTTTCATGATGATCGGGTGGATTGCGGCTGGATAGTCACAACCTAAGGCTGGTTCATGGTTGCCTCAGTGCTTAGACCTCCTTTGCAGAATCATGTTTGGTGTCCGACAAGTCCTAACCCTAAGATGAACTCTATATCAAACCCTAACTATTTATAAACAACGCTACAAGATATAATACAATAGCTTCGAACAATCGACAAGCGCTATAATAGATAGTATAAAGTATCTATAAAAAGTAAGTATCAATTAGATTAATCGTCGATTCGATATTTGATTCCAAATTTGAAATTGAATCGAATTGTCAAGAAATCGAATAAAATCGAATTGCTTAAAGAAGCTAGCTTATTACTATAATAAGTTTAGCTTAGTCGAAAAGTTACTATTTTAAGCAATTTGATTTCCAAAAAAAATCGAGAAATTAAATCTTGACGTTCTCACGTAATATTTTCGGTTTCTCGCGATCAATCTAGTGTCAACAATAAAATTTAATTCTACTAGAAGATCTAAGAGCAACATTTAATGTTTTTAAAAAAAATCGATTATCTTAATATTTATAATGTAATTCTATCGATAATTCGAGAAAGCGACTTGTCAATTTTAAGATACAAATATTGCTATTATAGTTCGAGATCAACTAATAGCTAGCTCTTAATTACAATAGCAATATTCTTTTATTAACAACTTTATAGTTTATATTTACTTTGTTTTGTTAAAACATATATTTAGTATTACAAAATACAATTTTTGTTGTAATTCTAGTAATATATATTGCAATTTTAATTGTTTTGCTTAATTACTATTGCGTGTATTTTAAACAATTCTTTATAAATATATATTGTCTATAGATTATTCTTGAGTTAAAACTTGCTTATATTAGCTTAAATTAAATTAAATCTAACTTATATATATATTCTAATATATTTTTCGCAAATAAATAGATTTGTAGTTCAACAATTTAATTTATTGCTTTCTAGATCTTGCTTTATATAACTTAATTTGTTTAAACTCTATCTATAAATATATAATAATTTCTTTGCTAATATAAATATTGTAATTCGACAACTTAATCTTTTTATTTATTTCTATATTTAGAAAATTAATTTAAAATTTAATCTAAATTTAATTAAGATCTTACTCAAATATATAAATTATATAATAGCGTATTATAAATTACTATTATTAAATTAAATTTAATGCGCATATATTTTGCATTAATAATAGACTAATCGTCGAACTAGATTATGATACCACTTCTTTGACTCGACCTAACGCCAAGATCGAGTCGTGACAATTTTTTGAAATCGAATCGCTCAAAGTAGTTTAGCGCGAAGCGCGCTAAACTACTTATAGTAATCGACTAAACTACTTTGAGCGATTCGATTCTTCGAAATTTTTTGACCCAAGTCTTGGCATTTGCACGTGACATTTCCGGGTTAACGCGACTAGTCTAATTAATAAGTTCTTAGATTTTTAATAATAATCTTAAATATTATTATTTACTTCTCTTTTCCTTATTATATTTTTGTTAGTTTAACTATTAAGAACTTATCTATTAAGAATTTACAATAATATCTTATTTACTTGTCTTTAATTTTGATTATAACAAAACTTCAAAAGCTTAAACGCAAATATATACGAAAAAGCATATTTTCTAAATTACTTAGACGTTATTAAAAAAAATTTTCGACAAAGTCTTAAAACTTGTTTATTAATATAATATTACTTTAAAAGCGTACTAAGCGCAATTTTATTTTAGAATAATACTTACTTAAAAGCAAACAAAGATTAATTATATTTTGGAAAAAAAAATTTAAAACTTGATAAAAATTATTAATTATTCTATATTTATAAAATATTTTAGTAAAGATACAATTATTTATATTAATAATTTTAATATTAAAGTTGTAATAAGAGAAGAGCTTGCAAAGAGAATAAAAAGATAAAATTACAATATTAATCTTTAAAAGCTTCTTGCGTTAACAAATTTCTTCTTTGCTTCTTCTAGCTTTTTCTTTGTTTCTTTACTCTTTTTTGTTTTGCTTTTTCTTTATTAGCTTGCTCTATAACTTGTGTTAAGTAAATTCGAATTTAATTGTATTTTGTCTTAAATAAAGATATTTATACTTTTATATAAACTTACAATTAAATAGCTTTTTACAATTGTCTTTAATATTAATTTGCAACTTAGTAACTTTTTTTAAGTTCTCTTGTTGTTCAATTGCAAATGCGCAATATTTTTACAAACAAAATAAACTAGATTTTAATATATATTATATTAAAGAAATTATATAAGTTAATCGAAGACAATAATTTGCGCAATAAAGTTTGTTAAGTTTAACAAATAAATAATAATCATTTTCGAATTCTAGTTTAAATACAAGATAATATAGATAAATTAATCTCTCGCTTTTGTATTATAATCTAATTAGAAAACAGAAGAAGTACAAAAACTTCTTATTAATATTAATTTTAAAAATAATTTTTTTAATTTTTATTCTTTTGACGTCTTCGAGTTAACGAAAACTCTATTATATTGTTTAACAAAGTTGTCGAAAAAAACTAGTAAAGTTGATAAATACATTATAATATTCTTTATACTTTATATTCTTAAGACTAATATTGTATTGTTCTAGATTTAAAGCGCTTTATGTTCAAATATCTAAAACTTAACAATAAAAAGAAGTTAACAATCTTTTTATTTCTATTAAAGAAAAATAAGAAAAATAAAGCAAAAAAAAATATAATTAGCAATATTTTAAACAAGAAGAAGAATTAATTATTTAAACTTAAGTCTTTAGTTAAAGAAGTTAATACAAAAATAAAAATTGTCGATATTAAAGAATTAAAATCGAATAATAAAGATGTTATAAATTAAGATGAAATATAATGAAATTACGCTTTGACGTCTTGACGCTAAGACGCTCTTTGCTTATTTAGTCTACTTCGTCTCTTACTTTCTAGAAGACAACTTATTATTATTACACATATTCTAGCATACATGCGTTATATCTTTAGGTCTAATTAGTTCTTAACAATTGATAGCTTCAAAAAGTCGATCTATTGTCTTTGCGCCTTCGCACATGTTCTTGTCGACTCTTATATTAGATCTATCGATTTACAATGCTTGCAAGAAACACTTGTCGCGATAAATTAGAGCAAGCAGAACAATTAAAGCAATTAGACCAATTATTGCAAGACAAAATAACTTCTACTATATTTGATTTTATTATGCTAGACTTTACGAAGAAGCAAAACAGTTATCTAGAGCAATTGATGCAAAGAGTAGCTCGATTGATCGTTCAAAGCTATAAAGAAAGCGTCGTCGTCGTCGTCGTCGTCGTTAATTCTATCATCGACGTTATATCTATTATCGAACGACTCTCTATAGAGATTTTCAATAATAGTAGCAATTAGCAAAGGCAGCTCGCAAAGCAATCTATTATAGTACTTGCAAAACGATATTGGATAAAGAATATTAAATGTTTTAATTCTAGGGTGAAGAACTTAAAAGATAACACTACATTCGACGTATATATCTTTATCGATCGCATCAAGAAGATTGTTAATTTGAAAGAAGCTCATTTAGTTCAATTGAATCTAAGGTAGAATCTACAAAAGATCGTCGTTAACTGGCATAACTACAAGTTGAATAACTTTTATAGATTGATTGCGTCAATTCGAGAAATCGAGTTCGATTCGAAAAATCGAATCGAATCGAAAGTCTTAACGATTCGATTTTTAAAATTAAAATCGACAATTTAATTCGATTTCAAACTTGAAATCGAAATTCGAAACGAAAAATCAAATCGAATTTTTAAGACTTAATATTAGTATAAAGAAATTTTGAAATAAATAGTAAAAAATTATGTTCTATTCTATAATTTTTCGATATAAAATTATTTAGTAATGCATTATAATAATGCATTCGAGCTATCTAGATAGCTAGAGTCAAATTATTAATTTAACTTTTTTAATCAAAGAATTCGACAATCTCGTTCTATATAATCTTGTCAAAAATTGTAAAAAAAAAAAAAAATTGTATCTTAAAAAGAATTTGAATTCTTAATCTTTTTACTTGCGATAACAATAACACAATATTTACGATAAAATTAATAAGAGCACAATAATGCTTTTGATAACGTTATTATAAATGCTATATTACTATTATTAAAAGTTGAAACGCTCTATTACTAAGCTATCAAGATTTTAATATTTGAGCATACTCTATTTAAAAATATATAAAGAATCAAGTCGTCTCGTCTTCTCTCGCAAGTACGAGAAAATCAAGCAAAGTTAATTTTAAAACGTCAACGACTTCGTAGTCTAAATTAAGACATTAAAGATAAATCTTAACAAATACATTGAACGTCAAAGATGTAATCATTTCTTGCATCGTTTAAAAAAAAATTCGTAAAAAAATTAATAACGTGACTCAAATTCTTGAAACGAGAGGCGCTCTTATTGCGCTAGCATAGCGTATAAAGAGCGCTTTATTTTTTCAATTCGATATTAAAAACAAAATCGAAAATCGAAAATCGTTTTCGAAATTACGCAATAATTCTAAAGAGAATTTGTATAATCGTAAATCAAAAAAGATTACGTCGACAACTAAGACTCGCGATATATTAACAACAAGGAATTGTTAAAAAAATACGACGAAACTTTTTTTGTGTAACTTTAACAAAGCTAGCTCGAATGCGCGAAAAAAGCGCATCTATTACAATTGTGACAAAAAAAAACATATTTAGAGAGAATGTTTTAGATTTGTTAAAGACAATTCGTAAATCAATGCAATTAACAACTCTTAAAAGAGCTTCGAAGCAAACGTCTTGAAAGCGTTGTTGTCACGTCTCTTTATCGAAGAGATTTTCGACAATTTGAAAAATTAGATAAGTTCGCAAAAATTGTAGTCGCAATTGCGAATTAAAAACACAAGACAAAGATTCTTTTTGCAAAGTTATTAGTATTTGTCGACAAAAAGTGACATAAACGAAGAGATCTTCTTGATGAGAACGCTTATATTAATTGCATCAACGAACGTCTTGCGAAGACGTAACATTTAAAGAAGATCGAACAACTCGCAATTAAAGCGAAAGCTTTTACAACTTAAAAAACTTAATTTGTGAAATTCTATATCGCAAAATTTAAGATTCGCAACGATAAAAAATAAGAATATATATCGAAACAAGTTTTCTATGCATTCGATAAAATCGCACACGACATTATTGTCGATCTTCTCTAAATAATAAAAGCTAATTCTTACGTCGATTAATATATGTTAACTTGGCGCTATCTAATTGCGAAGAATATTATTGTCGTTGAGTTCTTAAAGAGTTTTCTAAAACTTAAGAAATAAGTTTCGATATTTGCTTTTATTTGTTGCGATTTCGACGTCAACGAAACGTTCGCAATGCGCGTTATATTTAGGAACATTTAGAACTACGACGATGTCTTCGATTTAAAAAATGCATTCACCCTCTTTAAGTACGAAGAGAAAGATCATGAAATCGATTTGCTTTCTAAAAAGAAATCGCCTTATAATTCGTTATACACTTTGTTCAAACGAAAGCTAGTTGTTCTACGTAATTATCTTTTGAAAAACTTGACTCTAAATAGAATTCGCAAATCGATTAACTAAATTAAGACATCAATGTTGTTTGTGTTAAAGAGCAATAAAAGTCTAAGATTATGCGTTAATTATCGCAATCTTAATGCGATTACGATTAAGAATTGATGTTCTCTTTCTCTTATAAAGAAGACGTTGAATCGTTTAGTGAGCGTCACGTACTTTACGAAACTAGATTTGAAAAACGCTTATTATCGAATTTGAATTCGTTAAGACAATGAATGAAAAACGATTTTTCGAATACGATATAAACACTTCGAATACGTAATAATGTTGTTTAAACTAACGAACGCATCGACTATTTTCTAAGCTTTGATCAACAAAGTCTTAAGAGATTTGATAAATCATCTTTGTGTAATTTATTTTAATAACATTCTAATCTACTTTAAGACATAAAAGAGGCACTAGAATTGCGTACGTTAAATTCTTGATAAACTACGTTTCTACAAGCTTTACGCAAAGCTATTTAAATGCTCTTTCTTAATAATTTTGATTAAATTTCTAAGATACATCATAAATAATCATGACGTATTAATGAATTTACAACGAGTCGACTTCATTAAAACATAATTTTAGCTCACTACTTTATGCGAGCTTTAAGTGTTCTTAAGTTTCGCAAACTTTTATTAATGATTTGTGAAATACTATGCAAAGATTACTTGAACTTTGACGAAGCTTTTAAAGAATAGCAAACAAGACAAACAAGATAATCTTTATGTATTTAACAAGAATGTTATTTTAACTTTTCGAAAACTTATTACGATCTTTACGCAAACGTCTATGCTAATTCACTTTAATTCAAAAAATCACATTCGCATTAAAATAGACGCTTTGAAATTCGCAATCGCAATAATTCTATCGCAATTAATTTATTTTATGAAGAAAGTCAATTAAACGACGTGACATTATGTGACATTCTATTTAAGAAAAATAATTCTCGCGAAGACTTAATACAAGACTTACGATTAAAAGTTGCTTGTTATCGTTATTAACTTCAAGCAATATTGACACTATCTAAAGAATAGTTATTACTTAATTATTGTATTGACGAATCATAATAATCTACGATATTTTATGAAGATAACGACGCTAAATTGTTGTCAATTTAGATGAGCACTTTCGCTAGCGAAATACGATTTCGAGATCAAATATCGCACGAGAAAAACAAACTTAATTGATAAATTCTCTTGACGTCTTAATTACAAGAGCGAATCAAATAATAAAATTTATCTATTTACGCTTCAAAATAAGCTAAAGAACATTACTATCGTTGCTATTGAAATAACATCAATATTTACGAAAGACGTTCGTTAAACGCTAACATCGCGAAGTGAGAACAAATTTAAAATTCGAATATCGAAGATCGAAAGAAAATTTAACATTAAACTTCTTAATAAAAATGCTTTAAACAAGAAAAATACAATTAGTAAATTTAAAGAAGAAGAAGTTGCAAACATAACTTAAAATGCGATAACTTAACAATTACGTCGCAACGACGTTCGCATCGCATACGTCAAGAAGAATAACTTAAAAGCTCTCTTATCTTTGTTGTTGTTCAAAATAGTAGAGTTGCAAAGAAAGAACTTTACAACGCTCAAAGTTAAAAAGCAATTAACGTCGCAAATCTTGAGTCAAACTTGCGCGAAAAAAGACTAATTAATTCACAAAAAAGTAGTGTTCTTCTTTTATGCTATTCTAATTCTTGACGAAGCATCACTAAAGAGCGAGTTGCTACGTTTGCATCATAATGACGCTTTAACGAAGCACTTTAAAATAAAAAAAATACGCATTCTTATGAACAAAAAGTTCTATTAATCAAAGATAATCGCGAATATTAATATATATATTAAAGATTGCGACGTTTGTTAACGAAATAAGACTTTGCGTCATCGCTTCTACAAGAAGTTGACGTCGTTCTTTATTCTTATTGAATTATGAGTCAAAATTTTGATAAACTTTATAACGAAGTTGTTTGCTAATCGTTGCGAATAATGTATTTAACGCAATTCTAATAGTGATTAATTGATACTCTAAAATGTCTTTATACATTCTTGTTAAATCTATATAATCGACAAAAGATTTAATTAACATCTTGTTCAAGAAGATGTTACTTGTTTATCTCGAAGTTCGTAGAATTGTTTTTAATTGTAAATTGCTCTTTACTAGTGACTATAAATTTGCGATATGTTATCGCATACGCATTAAACGAAAGCTAAGTATTGCTTTTTATTCTTAAATTAATAAATAAATCGAAAAACAAAACTAGACGTTGAAACACTATTTGCGTTGCTATTGCAATTATAAACAAGACAATTAAGATTCGTTACTAGCTTTGACTTAATATACTTACAATAGCGCATCGCATGCGTCGACTAAATTGTTATTTTTCAAGTTGATGTTTAAATTTGTTGCAAATTTTTGATTCAATTAGAACGACAAAGATTGTCTAGACGTTTTTGTCACTTAAAAGCGAATTCAATCTTTGTGAGACGAACGCAATCGATTGATGAGTCGTCTATAAATTGCGCAACAAACGCAAACTTAAGATTATAATAAAAAAACTACTTTAAAAAGATATTAAGTCGATAACGAAGTTACGCTTTCTATCAAAAATCTCTTAGACGTTCGTTTAAAGAAGAAGCTATCTTACAAGTTTACGAGATCGTTCGAGATTAAGAACATGATCGATTCGCAAACGTATTGTCTACGTCTTCTTGTCAAATAACGCATTTATTTCGTTTTTCATGTTTTACTATTAAAATTATATTATCGTAACTCAAACATCGTCGCCTCGAAGAACATAATATTAATCGACAAAAATAAAGAGTAAAAAGTGAAAGATATTTTTAATTATAAATTAAGATATAACAATCCTTAATATCTTGTTCGATAAAAAGAATTTTTATCATATGAAGATAATTAAATATTAAGAAACTATCTCGCGAATGCGAGACAAATACTTAAGAAATATGATGTGCATAAGTTTCTTAAAAGATCAATTGCGAAAATAAGAAAATTAAAACTTCGTATTCGCAAGAAGAATTTCGACGATAAAAAGTAAATTTTGATGTTGTTACACACATTTAAGACATAGCAATAACACAAATGATGCGTATAAGTAATATTATAATTCTTTTAATGAATTAATTAAACATTAAGAGTTATGAAAATGCGACATGAAGTGCACTCAAATCTAATTGCTTTCATCATTTAATCTTCGTCGATAAAAAGTTCTCGCATGCGTTTTATTTAATGCAAGACTTAACATTTTATTCACGATTAATTATGCGTGTTTTTCTTAATTAATTCTTCAATTGTTGTTGCTTAATTGTCTTCGATAATGCACGAACGTTGCAAAAATAGATTGTCAATAACGAAAATAAAAAACACAATCTTCTAGAACGCAATTAATTTTATTGCTTTAAACATAATAAAAACATATCTTAAATAATAATTTTTAAACATGAATTTTACGTAGAGATTGCGAAGATGTGATGTTCGCGAAAAAATATAAATAAAATTCGATTTTCTAATTGTTAACTTTCATGTTATCGAACAAAAAAGTTATTTATCTTAAATGCTCTTGTTTAATAACAAGCAATTCGACATATTTGAATTAAACATATAAACTATCGAAACAACTATAATATATAAGAAGAGTTTTGTTTAGACATTTACGTCGCTCTTTTCTAAAAAAAATTAATCAATAAGAACAAAACGAATGATGTTGTTCTTAGCGAAGTCACTAAATTACGCAAAATTTACGAATTCTTAAATTTGTCGTTTGTAACAACATCGTCAAACACGAATTTATCGTTCTCGTTTAGCTTCTTTAAAGAAAAAGCATCGAAATTTGCTTTATGACGCATTACGTCGAACATTCTTTGCTAAATATCGCATAGACGATCTAGCTTGACATTAATGTTAATTAGAAGATTTTCGTAAATCGAACGCGAAATCAATTTGTTTTTTCGTTGTTATGCGTACATAAAAATGAGACATCGTCGCATTTGCGAAACGAACGCGATCTAATTAATTTTAGCATCGTTTTTATCGAAGACTCGCATACTAAACTCTAGCAAAATGTTAATTCGCTTAATATATCGAATAACGATAAGAACACACTAACGAGTTAAACAAAAATATAAGAGTATATAGGCAATTTATGATTTTGCGCTTTGAAACGCAATATTTACAACAAATATTCTTTCGTTTAATATATTGCATATCATTAGATCGCGAAGCAAACAAAAGTTGAACACGTATTTAGTAATCGACATTTTTGTTAATGCGAACGAGACATCGCAAACAATAAGAACGAAAAAGAGAGAAACGTTGCGTTTGCGTGCGAACGAAAAGAGCAAAAAAAGTCATTTCGATTAATATTGTTGTTTTTATTAATTTTATTCACAACAAGATCTCGCTAAAGCATCGCTTACGTAGTTGATTCGCTATTACAATAACGAAAAATCAATAAAAATTTACGATTATTTTTATCGAAAAGAGACTACAATACGTCTAAATAATTAAGAAAACTTACATTGAATGCGAAATCTATGCGCAATATCGTCGTTAGCATTAGAACGACTTAAAGAATGTCGCATTTATCTATTAACTATAAATCGAAAAATAATATAAAAAAGAAAAAATTATAATGATGTTATTAATAAACATTACTTGCGAATTAATCGCATTAATCTAATTAAGTCGAACAAAGAAAATCAAAATGATTTATTTAAATAATAAGTTAAGCTAAACTTAAAGGTTATAAAATTCAAATAGATTGCGATACATTATTGTTAAATATTTATTGCAATAACAACGTAACGACATAGCGATTAAAAACGTATTCGCGCTTTGAAACAAAAGAACAAAAGATCTTTTCGTTCGTCGATCTAAAGTTAACATACGATAAGACGTTTAAAACGAGTAACATAGAGTCTCGCAATAATACACGAGAGAAATTATCGTCGCTATTACGCTAGTACTTTCGTAAGAGATATTAGAGCGAGTTATGTTATTGAAGAGATTTGTAGACGTTTTTAGACAATGTAAGCAATCACTTGATAACAAGAATTGCAACTATAGACAATCTTATGTTTAATAAATTTTCACAAGTAATTCAATAAATCAAAGTAACAATAAGTAAAGACTTAAAATGAGTTGAACACGATTTATAAGAAAGTCGCGTTCGAAAGTTATATACTTTTTCATCATTTAAGATTTAAGATGTTTAAAATGTTTAAAATGTTAATTATTTTAATTATCTTAATTCGAAATTTAAGATACATAAGAGTCAAGTCATCTTAATTATTTTAATCTTGTTAATAGATCTTTTCTTTTTAATTATTTTGTAAAAAGCAATGTGCGATAAATAGTATTTATTAGCACGCGACTTGTAACACTATCTTCTCTCTTCAAGAATTTTTGTCTTGAAATCATTTATTCTTTTTTATTATGTTAATTAAGTTAATTACTAAACAACGTCGCAATTTCGTTGTTACTTGTCGCTATAAATACGCTCTTTTTACAATACGTTCTTGTCGAGTTTGTGTCGCATTTGACGTATCTTGTTAAATAAATAAAGAATATCTCAAATGTAAGAAGTGTTATCGAAAAAATCGAAAATGCGATTTGACTTTTAATTATTAGAAAATAAATAGAGTTATTCAAAAGATTAAAAAGCTAAATGATAAAATAACAAAATTGCGTCTAAGAATTGCGCGAAAGACGAAACAAAAAAAACATTAATTTTGTCGTTTGAAAGATATGAGTGATGCGAAGTCGAAAAAATTTTAAAAATTAAAAAGAATAAGAAAGAAATCAAATGTATTAAAGAGACGTTCAAAACTCTATTCGATATTATTATTAATTTTTCATTATTTGCTTTCTTGTTCTTTAATGCTTTGTCAACTCTTATAAATGATTTTGTCGTTAACAAAATCGTCGCAACTTGTTAGAGCACTCTTTTAAATTCTTGAGTAACTCTTATGTATTCTTAAAGATAAAAATTTTTTTTTACTTAATAAGATATTTTTGATATTTTTGTTATAGAATTTTCTTAATTTTATATTGTTTCTTTTTTTGTAAGTGAAAATAAAATGTGTTCTATAAAGACGTAATTAAATTCGCTAATTTCAACAATAAGATATAAAATATTAGAAATACTTTGACATTCTTAAGTAAGTCGAGTTCGTAATTAATTAATTTCTTTGTCTTTTTAACGAGAAACAATTTGACTTTAATATAATTTAATTTTTCGCTTAACTTTTTTGTCTTAAGATTTTTCGTAAAAAGATATATTTTATTTCTCTTCTTTAGTTAAGATGTTGTTTTTTGTTTTTTGTTTGTTTCAATATTTAATCGATTTCTTTTGCATTTTTAAGATGTTGTTATATATCTTTTTTAATGTCGTTATTCTCTTAATAATTAATTGTGTTAACAAATGCTTTTGTTCTTTCTTAAAGAAATTAAGTTCTTTGTTATAATTGACGAAGAATAAAGTTATTTTAGTAATATTCGAAATTTTTGCATTTAGTGTTAATTAAGTTATAAATAAAAGTAATATTCAATTGTTATAAATATTGTTAACGTAATGTCTTAAATATTGTTTTAGACTTTGATTTGTTCGCTCTATTTAATCATTTGTAATCGAATAATAGGCAATGAACATTTTAAGTCTCGTTTTTAACATTAATAGAAACGTCTTTTAATAGTTAGACGTAAAGAGTTTGTCTTTGTCACTAATTAATTCTTTAAATATATTGTAATATTATATAAGTCGATTTAATACAATGTATTTTAATTGTTCTATTATGAACTTTTTCTTGCATGCGATAATATGTGAATACTTGATAAATTTATTAATTATTATTAATATTGAATTATATTTGTATTTAATTGCTAAATTCGTCGACTTAAGCAACTTAATAATAAAGTTTATCGTAACTTTATTTTATAACGATTTAAATAATCCTTAATATTTAATTTTGTTATAGTTCGCATGTGTATTATGTTTGTTTTGCTAATAGCTAAAGCATCGTTTAACGTATACTTTAACAACTTGTTTTATTTAAGAAAACTAACAATGTAAACGTAAAAATTAAAGAATTTTAATTATTTTCGAATGCTTTTGCAATAATTCATTATAATGCTTCTTTATACATTTGTTAATTTTGTCAATAAATATTTAAAGTTTTTCTTTTTTTATTAAAAATTCTTTCTTATTGTCTCGAAGTATTTGTAAAATAGCATTTAGCTCGTATTTGTTTGCTAATAATGATTCGTTTTTGTTAATCTTAAATATGTTGTAATTGAACGACTTCTTCGTTTTTATATAATTATTTCTTTTATTAAATGCGTTTGCTTTGTCGTTATCTTTATTTAATGTATATTATATTTTAAACTTGTACTATTTAAATCGTTTCAATTATCGCATTTGTCTTTTATTAAATTGTTTAATAATAATAAAATGTAAAAGATTCTTATAATTTGTAAAAATCGTAAGTTTTAATAATTCTTCAATGTATACTCTTTATAATTTTAGAAAAACTACAATAGCGAATAACTTTTTGTCGTAAATATTATAATTTTATTCGATTAATAAAAGTTTTCTCAAAAGATATATTATTAAATGTTATATATTTTCATGCTTTTAATTAAAGTATGCATCGATAATTAAATTTAATGCGTTAATTTTAATCTTGTTTAACAATCGTAAATTGTACATCTTTAATATTTATTTTTTTAAACATTTTAGTTTAAGATTTTGAAATAATTTTTTTTTATTAATTTTTATATTTATGACGTTTTCTTTTTTGTAAAATTCGTTAATAGTATTACATTAACGAAGTAATTCTTAATGAATTTCTTGTTGTAATTTATGAAATTTAAAAAGAATTAAACTTTTTTAACATTAATAAATGATTTTTATTTTTTAATTGTTCGTAGTTTTTCGAAATTTATGCGTACTTTATGTTGTTTAACGACAAATTTAAAAAAGTCAATTTCTTTTTAATAAAATTCGCATTTTTTTAATTTAAGATGTAATTTTTTTTTATTTAGACATTTTAATACTTTGAAAATATAATTCACATATTCTTTCAAAATATTTAAGTAAATTATGATATTATTCAAGTATGCTATAACAAATCGATTTAGATATTGTTGTAATATATCATTAATTATTTTTTAATACGTCGTCGAAACGTTCGTAAGTTCGAACGACATTATCGTATATTTATATAGTTTATATTGTGTGCAAAAAGCTATTTTTTACTCTTTCTTTATTTTTATTTTAATTTGATTATACGCTTCTTATAAGTCTAATTTGATAAAATACTTTGCTTCGAATAATTAATTTTGAAGTTCGTTAATGTTAAATAATAAATATCGATTCTTTATTATAATATTGTTTAGCTTCTAATAATTGACACATAAACGAAAAGTTTCGTTCTTTTTAAATATAAAAAGAATCGAATATTTTTTTTATAATTAAATTTTTTTTATAAATCTTTTTTTTTTGTTTTTTGTCAAGTATTCGCGAAGAATTTTTAGCTTCTTTTTAAATAAAGCATATATAAATTCAAATGTAAATTGCTTGTTTAATTCAAGTTTAATTTCGTAATTTTACGATTAATATTTAGATAAAATCTTAATCGTTTTTTCTTTCTAAAATAGATACTTTTAATTATTATATATTCGTAATATGTGCTTTAGCGATCTTTTCACTATATTAAATAGTTTAAAACTCTTAAAAGATTCGCAATTTTTTTCATTTACTTTAACTTTGTAATTTAATTAATTTTTGTCAATGTTTATTAAATCGAACTTTATTAAATCGTTTTTTTGCGAAAATGCAAATTCGTTATTTGCGATCGAATTTCGACTTAATCTTTTATTTATTATCGAACGTTATTAATGCGTAAATTGAATGTGAATTGCGTAATTAAATTGTGTGAATTTAAATACTTGTATATTTTAATCGACTTCTAGATTGTGTTGCTTCAATTAAGACATTTCTAAAACGATATCGTAAATAATTATTTTCACTATATTAAAGATTAGTTTCTCGTGATGTTGTTATAT
>JAABUQ010000511.1_pt1 | contig 89408 bp, 79 predicted proteins | sample 5560001 | NCBI WGS metagenome assembly JAABUQ01 (sample SAMN10711888, study PRJNA513371) | rock metagenome | isolation source: Antarctica rocks | place: Antarctica: Victoria Land, Finger Mt nord | collected 2015-12-18
ACTCTGCACATCCGTTCTTAAAAAAAGGAAAAGATCTGAAGATAAAGAAAGAGCTTATCGGCTCTTGTGCTTGCAGATTGTTTCAGATAAGATAGACCTCTAAGCCTGTTCTCTGAAGTGCAGATTTTTAAAAGAGGCATCAGCTTCTTTCATTCAAAGGTACACCTATGAGCAGCATCTTCGCTACCGTTATCTTTGGCCTTGCCGCCTCCCTTTTCTGGGGGAGCGGCGATTTCAGTGGTGGACTCGCCTCACGCCGCGCCAACGCCTCAAGCGTCGTTACCGTCGCCTATGCGGTTGGATTTGTGCTGCTGGTCGCGCTTGCCCTGATCTGGAAAGAGCCGTTTCCCTCCCCGCTCGACTTTGTCTGGGGAGGGCTTGCCGGATTGGCGGGAGCTGTAGGACTGATCTCGTTCTATTCGGCACTATCAATTGGACGCATGGGCATTGTAGCTCCCGTTTCAGCAGTGCTGACTGCCTCCCTCCCCGTTCTTTTCAGTGCCTTCACACAAGGACTACCCAGTCTACTTCAACTCGGCGGCTTCGTCCTGGCCCTGCTTGCGATAGGGCTTATCTCACGCCCAGAACAAGCAAAAGGGCGTCCAGAGGGAATCGGACTGGCATTGCTGGCCGGTTGTGGCTTTGGCTGCTTCTTCATCCTCATCAGCCGCGTGAACCACACGGCGACCTTCTGGCCCCTGGCGGTTGCACGCTTGACCTCTGTGCTACTTTTGCTGATCGTCGTGCGGATTCGGCAGCAGCAGATGCGGATGCTGCCCAAATTGATGATTGCTCCCCTCGTGTTGCTCGCAGGAGTACTGGACGCCATCGGAAATGCTTTTTTTGTCCTTGCTACCCATGTCGGTCGTCTCGATATCGCAGCCGTTCTCTCCTCCCTCTATCCTGCGGCGACGGTACTGCTGGCAGCACTCGTTCTACGAGAGCGCGTGACGCGCATTCAAGCCATCGGTATTCTCCTGGCACTGGCGGCGGTTCCCTTGATCTCAGCATAAGCAGCCGATTATTCACATCATCCTCCAAAAGCCCTCATCTAGCCGGGATAGTAGCACTGACGCGAATTTATTCTCCAGATGCGATTGCGATCGGTCGCACGGGCGAGCCAGTGGCTCCCCGCAGCTTGAGTGGCAGGCAGATGAAGGTAAACTCGTAGCACTGATCGCGAGCCAACTCTTCCAGGAAGAGGTTTTCTAGAATATAGATACCATTGCGTACGAGTAGAATCACATGGCCGGGCAGCGTTACCTTAAGATCAGGATCGACAACGCCAACCTCATCCCAGGCCACATTGTCGGCTCCTACTGCCTTGACTCCTCTGCTGGCAAGCCAGAAGGATGCAGCAGTGCTCACCCCTCCCGCTTGCAGATACACACTCGGATCCTGCCAGAGCGCGCCGTTACCAGTTCGTAACAGCACAACATCTCCCTCACCTACCGAGACTCCCTGCTTTTGAGCCGCAGCTTCTAGCTCATCACTCCCGATTGGGTTCCCGGCTCCTATGCGGTCTACCCCTCGGTGACGCGCGATATCAAGCAATACTCCGCGTGTAAGCAGTGGAGCAATTCTCTCCACGCCCAGTTCTGTGAAACCATATGGCGTTTGAATGCTGGCATCAACCTCTCGACCACCGTACAGATGTAAATCCTCGGCCTGGTGACATAGGGCATCAATATGCGTACCTGAGTGCTCCGTCGTGTATATAAAACCGGAGGCACTCGTCCTGGCTTCTCCCATACCGCGCTCGTGATGACGGTGCAGGGTATAAAAATATCCAGGTGCATGGCTTGGATAGATTGGGGCTCCAAAGTAGCGTGGCTGTTCAAGATCGTAAATACGTGCGTTGGATGGTATATTCATAGCTTTCTCTCCTCTTTTTTGACAAGGTGTATATGCATACATAGTAAGATGTGTGTTATTAGAGGTGTCGTACATTGCTTGAACAAGCAATGTACGACACCTCTAATAACACACATCTTACTACAGCCCTACCTACCCTCGCAGAAACTCCGTCTGCAACAAGCGTTGAGGGAAGTTACCAGCCTATGCCAATGGTCACACTGCTTGGTGGATTGGCGTTCGGGAGAATCTTGACTGCACTCTGATCGTTCACATCGTCGTAAGGAAATCCGTATGCTCTGTGGTCAATACTAACCTGATGCCAGAACCCGGCATAATCGTTTTGAGTGGAATTGGTATAGTATGCAGCTGGGTTATACCAGTTTGCGGTGTTCAGTGCAACGCCCCTGTTCAAGGCTGCACAAACTTCTGCCCCCAGTTCCAGTGCTTGAGGACTCATCCCCCCGGATGCCAGGGCACCCGAACACGCCAGAACATCATTGGAGGTAGGCTTGTTCAAAAAGAATGGGCCAGCACCGTCGCGCGTAAATTGCAACTGCCCATTGCCCACTCCTCCGCTGAAGGTTACGCCCTGACGATTGAACGTAAACGGGTTGGTTGTATAGTAGTTCCACACCTGATCAATATATGCCTGCATATAGTTCGCCTGGCTCTCACCAGAACGAAGGTACCGTCCGACTTCAGATACGACCATTGACCCGGCGTTGCCTGACCCAGGATCAAGACATAGACCTGGCTGTTCGCCCAGACTCCACGGGTATTGTTCTGTAAAATGATGGGGAACGTCCCGTTGACACCACCTCCCACAGTGGGCGTAGGCGTTATACCACTCGCGACAGTAGGGGTTGGTGTTATATCGCTACCACCTGAACCGAAAGTACATGTGTAGTTGCTGGTGTCGTACTGCAGTCCAGCCTTCTGGTAGGTAAAGAAGTAGGTAATCACCTGTCCCGAACTCATTCCGCCTGCGGTGTACTCCCAACAAGCAGTTCCGTTGTTGTAGGTCATATTGAGGTTCTGCCGTGGGGCACCGGGCTGGTTATAGTGTAAGATCACATAGCCCGCCGTCCAGCCTGAGGGCTGGAACCAGAAGAGGGACTGAGTAGAACTACTGCTACTTGCTCCTTGGCTGAAGTCACTGTTAGAATCTGCGTGTGCTCTGTGGATTCCTTCCACTGATACATACGTCAGGGTGACACACAGGATCAGTAGACACGAAAAGGTGATGAGTATGGCTCCCTTGCGAGAAGAGAGCCTGCGATGATGCATGATAGAGTTTACATCTTTGTTTTCCATAAAGATGGGACGCTCCTTTCCTTGTGTTGAAGATCGGAGACCCTTTTCCTGGAAGTGTATCGCATCAGATGAAAAACATCTGTCGATTTATGGATGTGTCCATGAGTACCATCCAGTATCGTACTGGAGTCCGCTCTTCTGGTAGGTGAACGAATAGGAGACGGCATTACCTGAATTTATGCCTCCTGCTGTATACTCCCAGCGCGAGGTACTACTGTTATAGGTCATGTTGACGTTTTGTTGCGTGCCACCTGCAACCGTATAGTGTGCAATGACATAGCCTGCCGTCCAGCCGCTGGGTTGGAAGGTAAACTGTGCCTGACTCGAACCCGTACTGCTTACGCCCTGAGCAAAGCTACCGTTAGGAATCGGGGTTGGCGTCGGGGCTGGTGGACCGAAGGTATAGCTGTATGATCCAGTATCGTACTGGAGTCCACCTTCCTGGTAGGTGAATGAGTAGTTGATGGCATTTCCCTGACTCAAGCCTCCTGCTGTATACTCCCAGCGCGAGGTACTACTGTTATAGGTCATGTTGACGTTTTGTTGCGTGCCACCTGCAACTGTATAGTGTGCAATGACATAGCCTGCCGTCCAGCCGCTGGGTTGGAAGCCGAGCTGCGCCTGATTCGTGCCAACACTGCTTGCGCTCTGGGTAAAGCCGCTGCCCGGCGTTGTTGTGGACGTAGGGGTAGGTGTTGCCCCGCCAGTAGAGCCACCCGAGGTGGATACTTGCACATTATCGACGATCATGGATGCTCCAGACTGAGTCGCGGAGGTTGGGCCACCACCGAACGCGTTGGGAAAGCCGCCGCCCATCGCCAGGTCAAAGATGATGAAGAAGCCATGATCCACAGCGTTTGCCCATGTCGTCGCATCGACCTGGTTGGCATTGACAGTGAAGTAGTTGGCACCATCTAAATACCAGCGAATCTGTTCAGGTGAAACGCTTCTATCAACAATCACCGAGTACGTATGAAAGCTGGTCTGACAGCCAGGACAAGCGTGCTGTCCACTGCCGATACCAGTTGTTTCGTTGCAGGGACCGCCGGGATCGACACCACAATGCAGGGTACCGAAAACGGAACTCAGCCCATTGATATCTTCCATCGTATCGATTTCACCATCGTTAGGCCAGTTATGGTCTACCCGGAATTGTGCGCCGAGCATCCAGAAAGCAGGCCAGTAGCCAGCGGCCGCAGCCCCAGAGACATTAGGTTGCTGAATTGAGGCACTTACCTGTAACTGACCACCAGCAGGTGCTGCAAAATCTGTACGTTGTGATTCAATACGCCCGGATGTCCAGTTCCCATTTGCGTCGCGGATAGCGGTAATCTTTAGATGACCGCTTCCATCCTGCTGCACATTTGCCGTGCTATTCGACATGGTCTCGATCTCCCCGGTGCCCCACCCTGTTCCGGTATCATAGAGCCAGTTGGATGTATTGACTCCTGTGCCAGCCGCTCCATTGAAATCATCACTCCAAATTGGAGTCCAGGCGGTGTCCGCGTGGGCTTTGTGTATCCCACGAGAGGATACGACGCTTATGGCTGCAACCATCAGTGATAGAATCAGCAGCAGTGTCACAACTCGAAGAGCCTTTGAGGTACGGTGTTGCTGGGAACAGTTTGCCTGATCCCCTTGAGGAAACATGTGCATGAATTACCCCTTTCCAATAATGAATAGGACGTAGCGAAGCAAGGATATCCTCACCTCTCCCTAAACAGACGAAGGTATCAGGCGCGGAAACTGGAAGTCAATTTCCACAGAAATAGTGTCGAGAGTAGAACAACGTGACAACATGACAACGGTACTCACAATCTCTGTAAAGAACAGAGAAGGACAACATGGGCATTCTATTTCTTTTAAGAAAGGATAGAGACGGGCGCTACAACCCAATCGAGAGAGACCGAGGAGCACCACTAGATGCTCGCACGACGAGGCGCGTTGGTACCTGGATACGCAGAGAGGTGCGTCCTTGAATATCCTCAATGGAACGTTCTGATCCTTGCTGCGTAGATCGTTCCTGTGGTCCTTTCTCCATGTGATGGTTCTGATCAATCATCGTTATGAGGACTTCGAGGGCTTTCCGTCCCATCTCAGAAAATGGTTGTCGAATTGTGGTGAGAGAGGGCCTCATGTGAGCAGAGAAACTATTATCGTCGAAGCCAACAACGGCGATCTCTTCTGGCACATGTATGCCCTGTTGCTCAGCGACTTCTAAGAACCCATATGTCATTTGATCATTGGCAACGAAGATTGCCGTGGGCCAGTCACGTCTGTCACGTGAGAAGAGCATCGTGGCGCACTGACGCCCACTAGCAGGCTCGAACGTCCCTTGCAGAAGAAGCGTTGGGTCGGTAGGAATTCCGGCATCTTGCAAGGCTCGGCAATATCCCTGGTACCGTTCAACGGCGCAGTAGTAATTCTGGGGTCCCAGCATATGAGCAATACGCCGATGTCCAAGGTCGAGTAAATGGCGAGTGGCCTCATAAGCACTGGCAGTATTATCGACACCGATCCAAGGAAGAGTCGCTGGTTCTGCCTGGTCATCGATCGTGACCAGAGGGAAACCTTGCTGGAAGCGATTGGTGAGATGACGCGAAAGCTCACCGGGGAAAATTGCCAGGAGACCAGCGACCATCTTCATACTCAGAATGTGGTCGAGCACATCGGAGTGGTTGCGTTCAAAACCGATGCTATACAACACAATTTCGTAGTTGGTACATTCAATATATTCAGCAACACCATGCATGATTTCGGGAACAGAAGGCCATGTCAACGGAGGAGCAAGCACGCCAATCAAGCGGGTGCGACCACCAGCCAACCCAATGGCGGTGATACTGGGAACGAAATCATACTCTTGCACGACCCGTTGCACGCGTTCACGCAGGAGAGAATTGACGGATGGATTGTGGTTGAGAACTCGCGAGACCGTAGCCTTTGAGACACCCGCGAGCCGTGCAATATCCTGAATCGTCAGCTTGTTGTGCATGCTGCCTTCTTGCTCCTCTGCAATATAGGGACAGAAAAACCATGCCTGAGCATCATTGCGCTATGAATGTACGAGACGCGTATGCTTTGCTACAGCAACTGTAACCCAGAAACCGGTTTCTGTCAAGGGTATGATGTACCAATTTCAGAATGACCAGGACCTTACACAATGCTCATGGCCCTATTACTTTACAGCATGCCCTCCCACTACTCCCACTACTCTCACTACTCTGGACGTAGGAGCGGTGTATCGCAGTGAAAGACCTTGCCTCTCTCATGCAGAAAACGTTCCATTCAGCAACGTTTGAACAGCCCTGAGGATACACCCGCGTCCTTGATTTCTTCTCTCTTTTCAGGGAAACTCTTCCTATAGAGGCTCATCAAATTGCTTCTCCTCACCATCAATTTCGCACCTTTCCCCAACGATGTGTTGGTAATAACCAAATCGGTAATGTCGGTAATAATCCATGCTCCTGTGCCACAGCAGGCCGCTGAAAAGAAATGTTTCGTTCAAGAAGCGGCGGCAACTACTCTCTTCTGAAGGGAATAATAGTAAAGCTCATCCGGCTTTCAGTAATGACGGTAACAATGGTAAGATTTTGCTCGACTTTCCAGTTAGCCTTCATACACATGCTATAATGAGCTTGATAAGCTAACTTTCTACCAGATAGAAGAGTTCACATGAGTACCACATTCACCTTTTCAACAGACGCGTCGTGGGAAGAAGCTGATACACTTATCAGTATCCTACGCACCTGGGGTGTTGAGTACCTGGTTGGAGAAGACCATCCTATCAACCCTACTGACATCGCAACAGATCGACAATCAACAGTCAAATTAATACAACGTTTAGCAAGATGCGCGTATCCACGTATACGTGATGCAAGCATATCGCTTTTTTTATTACATCCCGAACTTGTTGATGCCATACTGGAAGCAATACAGATAAGTGAGACAGAGATAGCGGAACAGATTATCACTTCTACACTGGCTGCCCTCTGTCTGCAAAGACTCTGGTCTGTGCGCTTGGCAATGGCACTTGGACATATACCTGACTTCCCTGGACAACCTTTCGCTCACCTCTGGCACAGTAGGCACCTGCCACCACCAAAGTGTCACGATGGTGAATTGGGACTTGTAACGTTACAAAAATTTGAGTAAAACCGCACATGCTTACCATTCACCTTCATTGGTGATTGGCAAAACCAGATAGACCATCTTCTGCTTCAGGAGGAAGCTCATCGCCGTGTACTTGCCGTCTCTACTGCCCAACTTCTGGAAAATGAAAAAGATGACTGTCAGGACTTAGATATGAGTATGCGACCAAACGTTGACAAAGGGCAAATTGAGACATTCCTCAAAAACCTGGGGAGAGCCTTTCGCAAACCAGGAAGACTGTATCTGGTAGGAGGTGCGGCTCTTGTACATATAGGGTTAAGGTCTGGCTCCACGCAAGATATTGATGTAGAGGTACGTGCAACGAATGAGGATGAGATGTTAGAAGCTATTCGTCGCCTCAAAGATACAATGAAGATAAACATTAAATTTGCTTCCCCTGGCGATTTCATACCTATCCCCAGTCAGTGGGAGATGAACGCTAAATATGTAGGTCGCTATGGTACGATTGATGTTTTTTACTTTGACTTCTACAGCATAGCACTCAGCAAAATAGAGAGAGGAAATACGCGTGACATCAATGATGTTAGGCTCCTCGTTCAGCAAGGTATTATCACTCCACAAGAACTTGATGCAGCTTATAATGAAGTTCTTCCAAGAGTAGGCAAACGTCCTTATAACAGGCTTGATCCTCAAAAGTTCGCAGAGCGTTACGCCGCTGTGCGCCAACTACTCTAACGCTAATGATGTTATCTTCTTTCTGAGAAAACACAAGTAGATCGCTCATTGACCCTCACTATCAGAGGTTCTATAATATAAGTGTATTTGTGGTACTTCATCAAGTATAATCTTACTTATACATTCATTAATAGAAACAACCAGGACTGACGAAATGGCACAAGTTGAAAAGCATATTCTAGACCAATTTAAACAACTCTCTGAGGCTGATATTCAAGCATATACCGATAGTATGAGCTATAATAAAGGTTATACTTACTACCTCAACAATTACATCTTTGACCCAACGCTCCGTGAATCAATTCTCAAAGCCTTGTGCTATGGTTCGAGTGGCGGCCCCTACCGTGTCGAAGCTACTCTGGCATCGGTGGCTGAAAAAAGTTCAGACAAACTAATGTCTTACGACTGTAGCTGCCCACGAGGTGGCTTTTGCAAACATATCGTTGCTTTACTTTTGACGTGGCTTCATCATCCAGAGCGGTTTGAACTGCGTTCAGATCTGATGGTACGTCTGAAAGAGAAAAGCCGCGAGGAGCTACTGGTAATTATGGAACAGGTGTTGCAGCGACAACCCGAAGTGGAATCGCTGGTAGAACTGCTGCTGGAACTGTCACCATCCAACTCCGTGCAGGCTGGGAAAACTTTAGGAAGAAGCGTCGGGCGCACGATCAATCCTTCTGTTATCAGGAAGCAGGTCGTATCGGCTTTCTATGATAGTGGAGATGGATGGGGAGCCGCTGCTACTATTGCTGAGGAGCTATCTCGATTGTGCGACCTGGGGGATAACTTTGCCGAGGCTGGTCAATGGGCAAATGCGCAGGTCATCTATGCCACGATTGCCGAGGAAGCCATCGCACACTATGAAGAAGTAGAGGACGAGGGTGATATTAGTCAAGTCATCGAAGAATGTGCCGTTGGTTTGGTAAATTGCCTGAATGTTCAGCCAGGCTTACCTAAAGATGAACAACTTGACGCTGCGGAGCGCAAAGAACTGCTCACCACTCTAATCGATCTCTGGAAATTTGGGCATGATTACGCAGACATCGACGCGGATATAGTGGGTACTATCACGAAGAACGTGACCGAGGATGAGAGGAAGATGCTTGAGGAATGGACTCAGCAGGAGATGAGGCCAGGAAGTGACTTTTCTAGCAATTGGCACAACCGGAAAATGATCGGTTTCCTGGCCGACCTGAAAGGACCCGAACAGTTCAGCGATGCAGACTTGCTTGAGGAGTATCGTAAAGCTGGCCTGTACAAGGATTTGACAGCGAAATTGCTCCAACTTGGTCGAAGGGATGAAGCCTTCACCATTGCTAAGGAAAAGTTGACCGACGCGACCGATGGAACCTGGTTTGCAGAGCAATTAATGCTGCTGAATGATGTGTGGAGAGAACAGGCTTTTACATTTGTTGAAACGAGACTGGAAGAGGCTGAGCGTCCCAGTAAGGGGAAGCAGCAAGACTTCTCAGCAGTGCATGGAATAGACACTTACCGACGCTGGTTAAGCGAAAAGTACAGCACATACGGTAGAGCAGAGAAAGCCCTAGACATTGAATTGGTTCGTTTCCAGGCCCAACCCGACGAAGCCACTTACCGTTCTGTTCAATCCATCGCGCAACTGCCTGGGCAACAGAAAGACCTATGGTCTACTCTGAGACCACGCTTACTCAAGACGTTAGAGCAACAAAATAAGTGGGGGGCACTGATCAGCATATATCTAGCTGAGGGAGAGGTCGGTCACGCCCTATCTGCCCTGACACAGATGGAAAAGCAATCAGCCATCTCACTCTACGGGTACGGATATAGCTATCGCTGGACTTCAAGTAGTTATCAGCTTCAAGTGGCAAAAGCTGCCGAGGCAGAATATCCTGATGACTCTATCCGTCTCTACCAACGCGCAGCGGAAAAGCTCATTGATGCACGGGGTCGCGAAAATTACCAGCAAGCCGCAGAATACTTCACCCGCGTCAAACAGCTCTACCAAAGGCATGGGCGCGAAGCAGAATGGAATGCCTATATTACTGACCTGCGAAACAAGAATAAAAGCTTACGAGCGTTGAAAGAAGAGCTAGATACGCGAAATTTGTAGTAAGAGAACCGACGCAAAGTTTATCGGAGCTTTGTCAGAACGTTTTTCCGAGGGCATGTTCATGACGACAGCAACTATGCGCCCAGTGCTCTGCAAAAGGCAGCAATATCTATCCCTCGCGTGCTGACATTAAATGGTGGTCAGGTTATCTCGGTCATGGCATCCCGATATGAGCATTAATCGGCAAAGGGCAAAACAGATTACTCAGGAATGGAGACGGTTGAAGCGAGAAGGAATAGATATCGCTGCTTATTACAGAAGCAGAAAAGCCTGGAGGTTATCAACCAGGCCATAAGAAGAAGGATACGTTAGGGCAATTGAGAAGTCGAGGCGAGCATGAGAGGCAAGCTCTCCCACTACTCCCGCTACTCTCACTACTCTGGATGGAGGAGCGGTGGATCATAGTGAGAGGGCTTGCCTCTCTCATGCAGAAAACGTCCCATTCAGCAAAGATGTGTTGATAATAATCAGATCGGTAATCGTGGTAATGATAGTAATGGAAGTCCCCTTGCATACTCCTCCCACGATCTACCAGACGCATCAATCGGTAATGTCGGTAATAATCCACTCTACTCTGCCACGTCCTCTAACTCTGTTTTACACTGCCTCGTCTACACCACTACTATGCACAATCACATCGCCTGCGCGCTCGACGCGAACTTCTTCGTGCTTAACAGTATCCGCTATCTGTCTGTTCTCTTGAATCTGTTGTTTGTGAACAACGATCTCCTCGACCACGACAGGCTGCTTATTGATAACGACCTGTTCTTCGCGGACAAGAATGCGGATTGTGCCACCATTCCTGAGCATCTCTCCTCCATCGACCATATCAGCATTTGTCTGATTGGGATTGGAGCGAAGCTTCGTCGTCGTATCCTCTTCAAAAGAAGTGCCTGACCGATCAAGAGCAGGTTGGCTTCCAACAGTTGATCCCGTACTCACAGCCTGCGCGTCGAACTGGGACTCACCAGGACTACCTGTGGCGGGGAGGCGCTCGATAATAACCTCTTCGCGGGTAACGGGAACGGTAAAGGTCTTATTCTCGGTAATGATACGTTTGTGAATACGGACCTCACCTGTCTGCACCACCTGTTTGTGAACGTCTAAGCGCTCTTCTCGTATAGGTATGACGCGGTTGCCGCCACCCATCCTGCTCGTATCTGCCGAGGCGTCATAAGCTCCGAAGCGGTAGAGAATGTTCTCGGCCTCTTGTTGACGTCCATATGACTCAACCATGATGACAGCATGACCAGCCTCTATTTCGCGTGTGTAGAAAGGAATATCCTCTTGCGCTACTCCTGCATTTGTCAGTTCGTCGGGCGTATCACCTGTCGTGGTGTCGCGACCCGAAAAAATGCTTTTGAGACCGCCAAGAGCACCACCTGAGTTTCGTCCTAGAAAGTGAATTTGATCATCTCTAAAACCAACATGTTTTAGTTCACCTATAGCTTGCTCCGCGAGGGCACGATCTCGGAAGACACCGATCACCATTGATCGCTCAGTCATTGCCATATGTTTTCTCCCTTTTTACAATATCTTTAGATTGTAGAAGCTATTTTCCTATTTCTTATGTATAACACGGGGAACATCCATGAAAAGTTGCGGTTCTGCACTTGCATCAAGCTATGTACTTGTGCTAGCTTGTGTATATCCATCAACATATAGCTCAAGGAAGGCTCTCTCTCCATGACTGACATTGTCGTTGTAGTACGTCTCCTCGTCGTGCTGCTTCTTATCGCTTTACTTGTTATCCTGGTAACGCGTCGGTTATCCGTGCCCTACACACTCGGTCTCGTGGTTGTAGGGCTGGTTATCAGCATCTTCATTCAGGGTTACAGTATTCATCTCACTCCAGAACTGGTACTATTCGTCTTTTTGCCAGCACTGCTCTTTGAAGGTGCATGGTCTGCCTCGGTACGCATTTTGCGTCAGAATTGGCTGTCAGTCTTGCTGTTGGCCGGTCCTGGAGTGTTGTTAGAAGTGGTGCTAATTGCTGTACCATTACACTTCCTCACCGGGTTGGATTGGGGTGATGCGTTTCTACTGAGTGCGATTTTATCGCCGACCGATCCCGTTGCGGTCCTGGGACTGTTTCGCCAGTTGAAGGTCGATAAGGAACTTTCGACCATTATTGAGGGTGAGAGCCTCTTTAATGACGGTATAGCAGGTGCGCTCTACGAAATTTTTCTGTCAGGGGTGTTGATCGCTACACACGGTCAGGCACCAACAGCACAGCAGGGAGGACAGGGCATACAAAGTCTTATGGCGCTGCTTGGCGGCGTTTGGTCATTCATGATTATATCGGGCGGTGGTGCGTTGATTGGTGGGCTTTGCGGTTTCCTTATCAGTCGTGCCGTCAGGTTTATCGACGACGCCCTGATAGAAACGACGATTACTATTGTGGCAGCATACGGCGTCTATCTGCTGGCTGATTTTCTGCATACTTCTGGCATTCTGGCGGTCATTGTTGCGGGACTGATTATTGGAAGCTATGGACAAAGCCACGGAATGTCGGAGGTGACACGTGAAGCGGTTGACAACTTTTGGAGCATCCTGGCCTTTGTTGCCAATGCTCTCGTCTTTTTGCTGGTAGGGGTACAACTGAATCCTACGCACTTCCTTTCCTTACCAAATGCGCTACCACTGCTGAGCACCGCTGGACTGGTAATTATTGCTGTGCTTGTAGCGCGTATCATCATGGTGGCTCTTTTGCCACAGGGCCTTCCTCCCGCGCCAGGAACACGTCTACGTTCCTGGCGGTTTGTCATCTTTTGGAGCGGTCTGCGTGGTGCTCTCTCGCTGGCGCTAGTCCTGGCACTCCCTATGGAGGTACCAGACCGAAGTACACTGGTCTTCTCAACCTACGCCGTAGTGCTCTTCACGCTACTCGTGCAAGGATTTAGTCTGCGCTGGCTATTGAAGCGCCTCGCTCTCGTGCCACGTGTTCCGATTGTTCCAAAATGATGTCATCATACAAACGCGTACAAGTTGCCATCACGTGCTCCGATAAACAACCAGGAGGACAGTACTGCTGGTGAAGAGGCTACAGTGCTATGCACATCAGCATATTGAATTCGCTGTCCATTCGTGACATTGATCACCTCTATGCCGCCATTGCCAGGCTCAAAGCCATCACCTATGGTAATAAAGAGTGTTTGCCCAACGATAGCAGAAGAGGCATAAACAATCATTGGAACTGCGTCTTGCCAGTGTGCTGTACCCGTTTGGGTATCCAAGGCCCAGCAGACCGCTCTTTGCCCAACTACCCCTATAGCATAGAGAATGCCATTGGCGAAGGATGGTGAACTCTGCATAATGTATAATGATTGCATCATAGAATAGTATCGACACCAGCAACGGAAGGATGGCTCAGCGCATGACGACAAATAGCGGACCCGACACAGCAGCAGGTTCAAACGCGACGAAAGCGTATCGCAATCGCATTGGTTTTGTAGCGGACTCCCCTAACTTTCCTGGAGAATGGAATGATGTGGTTGAGAAGGTCAAGATCGCTGACGAGCTAGGCTTTGACTCGGTATGGCTCGGCGAATCATGGGGCTACGAACTCTTTACCTCAATGGGTGATCTTGCCCGAGCCACGAAGCGCATCAAGATCGGCGCAGGCATCGCTAATATTTATTCACGCACTCCCGCTCTGATCGCCAGTACAGCGGCAACGCTCGATGAGCGTTCGGGTGGACGCATTATGCTCGGCCTCGGCCCATCGGGTGCCAACGTCGTTGAGCACTGGCACGGCATCAAGTTTGAGAAGCCGGTCAAGCGAACCCGCGAGTATGTCGAGATCATCAGAATGATTTTGCGCGGCGAAAAGCTTGTCTACAATGGCGAGTTCTTCCAGCTCGAACGTGGCTTTAAACTGCGTTTCACTCCGCTGCGTGCCGATCTCCCCATCTATATCGCGGCGATGGGACCCAAAAATGTCGAACAGTCGGGCGAGATTGCGGATGGCATCTTACCCGTGTATTGGCCTGCGAACAAGTGGGGCGAGTTACGCGAACAACTGGATGCAGGTTCACGTACAACTGGCCGTCCACCGCATAGTGCCGCGATTGCTCCATACATCACCAGCATCGTTTTGCCCGAGAGTGCCGATGAACAAATGCGCAAGCAGGCATACATGAGGGCGGCTCAACCCCTGGCTTATTATATTGCCAGAATGGGCGTGTATTACGCAGATATGCTCACACGCCACGGCTTCGGTGAGGATGTTCAGGCCGTGATAGAGGCTAACCAACATGGATTGAAGAGTGCGGCAGAGGCCGTTAGCCCGCGCCTACTCGATGAGACTGCCATCGTCGGAACACCCAAAGAGGTTGTCGCCAAACTCGATCAATGGGCGGCAGCAGGAGTCGATGAGCCACTTCTGGCAATGCCGGGCGGTTTAGTTGACGAGGCAGACTCACAATTGAGTGCATTGATGGATGCGTTGAAAGCAGAATGAAGATTCACTGAACCCTAAACTCATCAGCGTGCTTCAGACGTCTGCCGATAGAGGGATGGTCGTAGAATAAAAACTCGATGATGGGCGATGGTTCAATCTCGGCGAGGTTCTGGTTTGCAAGGCGGGTCATTGCACTCTTGAACGGCTCGACCATCTTTGTAGCCTGTAGGGCATACTCATCGGCCCGGTATTCAATAGCTCGACTGTAGCCATTGGTGATTGGCATAACGATAAAACCGAAGATGCCCGTCAGAACAAGCAAGAGCGGTAAGGTGGCCGGATCGCTAAGGCTTGTATAGCGATGCTGCGTCTCCACAATCCAGTGCAGACTGACATTGAAGAGGTAGAGGCCAGCGAGCGTGAATAGCGATTGGCTGAGAATGAGCTTCCAAATATCATGATGTACATGATGACCTAGTTCGTGCGCCAGCACAACCTCGATTTCGTCGGGCGTGTAGTGATCCACCATCGTGTCGCCCACCACGATGCGGCGTGTGTTGCCAAGACCCATCAGAGCAGCATTGGCCGCGGTAGTCTTGCTGCTTATATGCATTGTGAAGACGCCCTGAATACGCGTATGGGCGCGGTCAGCAAGGTTGACGAGACGCTGCTTCAGATTCCCCTCGGGCAAAGGGCTGAACTTGTAGAAGAGCGGAAGCAAGAGCACAGGAGCAAGGTTCGCCATAATAACCGAAAAGAAGAGCAGGATCAGTGCAACCCACAGCCACCACAGTTGCGGCTGTATCGCCAACAACAGATAGATAAGTTCGACAACCAGAACCTCAAAGATAAGGCCCAATACCAGTCCCTTGAAGCGGTCAGCAAGCCAACCTCGTAATGTCATAGTCGAGAGTTCAAAACGATGAGGCAGCACAAAACCACTGTAGTATGAGAGAGGTGCTGTAACGATGGTATAGCCTAACATAAAGACGAGAAGATAACATGTTACCTGTAGAGGATACCAGCCCGCAATGGGTTGCCAGTTCAATGGGCTGAGAATATTTCGTAGCCACATGTCAAATCCGATGAGGAAGATCAAAATGACGCCTACTACTGAAATCGCTATATTCACCAGCGAGAGGCGACGACGGACGTGAGCATACTCTTTCGCCTTTTTTTGTCGTTCGGTGTCAACCTCAGCGGGATGTGTTGTATCGGTTTGTTCAATGTTTATATCCATGTGTCTTCCTCACATCTATGTATCTGACCTCAAGTGCATTTCAATACTACTGTTATAAATTATAGGAGTACATCGTAATAAAGGGCAAGCTAGTTATTTTCTGCATCCGTTCTCCTGTGCTAAGTGTTTCAGGTCTCACTCTGAACTCTTACACATGTGCGTCACGTACAACCCCTGCTGCCTCGTATTCACTACACTGCTCCCGGTTAACACCCAGCGACTCTAGTATCTGAAATGTGTGCTGTCCTAGTACGGGGGCCGGTCGATATATTTTTCCTGGTGTCTCTGAATATTTGACAGGAAAGCCGATTGCGTGGACGTGACCCGCGACAGGATGCTCGATCTCTATGTCCATCTGGCGGGCGTGGACCTGGGGATGCTGGTAGACCTGGTCGAGCGATAATACGGGACCACACGGCACACTCGCCTGCTCTAAAATCTGTAGCCACTCGTCGGTCGAACGAGTTGTCAGCGTTTCGGTCAGCGTTTCAACCAGTACGGAGAGGTTTGCCATACGGTCACTGTTGGTTGTAAAGAGCGGTTTGTGGAGCAGATCAGGACGATCAAGGGCCTGGACGAGGCGTTCCCAGTTGCGCTGGTTAGCTGCTCCAATAGCAATCCAACCATCTGCCGTGGCGAAGACCTGATAAGGGGCCGAGAGGCGGTGCGCCGTACCCAGGCGTTGAGGAGGATTGCCCGTTGCCCAATATTCGTTGGACTCCCAGATAGTATAGGCCAACGCACCCTCGAAGAGCGAGGTGTCAATGTATTGACCCTCACCTGTGCGCCCGCGTGCGATGAGAGCCGCCAGGATTGCATGGCTGGCGAAGAGACCCGCATTGAGATCACTGATAGGGACGCCCACCTTCGCGGGTTCCTCCGATGAACCTGTCACAGATATAACACCGCTCATGGCCTGTGCCACCAGGTCAAAACCGCCTCGGTCAGCGTATGGGCCTGTATGACCATAGCCAGATATGGAACAGTAGATCAGGCCAGGATGTTTCGCATGCACCTGCTCATAGCTGAAGCCTAGATGCGGCATCGTGTCGGCACGAAAATTCTCTACCAAGACATCAGCGGATGCAATTAGACGCCAGAGTAACTCACTTCCTTGAGATGTGCGAATATTCAACGCGACACCATATTTGTTGCGATTGACCGCGATGAAGGCGGCAGACTCACCATTGTAGTAGGGCGGGGCCATGCGCCGCGAATCGTCACCACCGCGCGGATTCTCGATTTTAATCACCTCAGCCCCTAAATCCGCAAGCAACATAGCACAAAATGGGCCAGCCATGATCTGTGTAAGGTCTAAGACGCGAATACCTTCAAGTGCAGCTTGCAACATGTGCCTCGCTTTCTTTGCTGTATACTGTAAATGACATACAACCAAAATATAAAAGGAGATGTGCAGCCATGTCAAACGAAGAAGATACTCGCAATAATCAGGAAGGCGCGGTCTTGCTGGAACAAACGGGGACAGTCGCAGTGATGACACTTTCGCGTCCAGCCGCCCTTAACGCGCTGACATGGGCTATGTATCAGCAGATAGAGGCGCATCTACAGCACATAGAAGACGATGAGAGCATTCGCGTTGTGGTCGTGCACGGAGACGGTAAAGCGTTTGCCGCTGGCACCGACATTCAGCAGTTTCAGGGCTTTACAGGGAACGATGGAGTCGTATATGAGCGAAAAATGGAGACTATCATCGAACGGCTCTATATGCTGCCCAAACCAGTACTGGCAGCCATACATGGCTACACAGTTGGCGCGGGAATTATTCTCGCTTCAGTCTGTGATCTGCGCTACGCATCTCCAACAGCCCGTTTTGGTGTCCCAATAGGTCGGACTCTGGGCAATTGCCTGAGTGTGAAAAACTATCGGCATCTCGCCGACTCCTTCGGGGCTATGCGAGCCAAGGAGATGCTCTTCACAGGACGACTCCTCTCGGCGGAGGATGCCTTGCAATGTGGCTATCTCACGGCACTTCTTGAAGATGGTCGGCTCTTCCCCCATGTAATGGAAGTCGCGCAACAGATCAGTACGCTAGCTCCATTGACGATCTGGGCAACGAAGGAGGCGCACAGGCGATTAAACTCGGATGCCAATGAGCCCTCCTTCGATGATGTGCTGGACCACGTTTACGGTAGTGCTGATTTCGCCGAAGGAGTCCGTGCATATGTCGAAAAGCGCAAGCCAACATGGACAGGAAAATAATGTAGGACGTATCGAAAGAAGACCTGTCATGGCATGCATGCCATGACAGGTCTTCTTTCGATACGTCCTACATTATTTTCCTGTACTACAAAATAATTATATAAGCTAAAAGTAGCACATTTGGATGATTTTCCTTCAGATGCTTTCTATACGCATCGTGAAAAGTATTTTTTTCGTAATTACATAATGATGTCTCTTGTACCTTGCATTGACGAATGTACATCTATGTGAATACATTGCTATAACGATGTAAAAATTGTGTGAAAAGTCCTATATTGTGTAAAAATGGGCATTAAATCACTAGACAAGAAGATATGCCCTCGTGCATACTATGGGAGTACGTTAAACATGTTGTTACTACAAAGGATATACATTGTAATGACATAACATGTTTACCAGTAATATTCCCAGAAACTCAAAAATGCCCATACATGTAAAAAGTAGGAAGGAAGAGGAAACCATGCTTGGAGCACATGAGCAACGTAGTGAGGTCGCGCGCTTGTTGTCACAGATCAGCGCAGAGTATGAAGCAGCGCAGCGTGGCATGTCCGGTTTGGCCTATGGAACGTCACAGCACGATTTCATCACTACTCGCATGGAAAATATGGGTCAGATTCACTCTCAATTGCAGTCGTTAGTGGGCGACGTAGCCATTGCAATGATCGCCGACCAATTAAATACCAACCGTCCATAATTACTCACGAATACTCAAAAATGATGTGAGATGGGCTCCCAGCCGAGCCGGGAGCCCATCTCACATCATTTTTAAGCCTCACGGACATCTATCCATGAACCGTGAGAACTTCTTTCACCTCTGGCAGATCAAGATGCAGTTCAAAGTAGCTCAATTTCTTGGGAGAGGGCTTATTCCAGACGCCTGTAACCACAAACTCGGTCTCTTCGCTCTGGAACTCCTCCTGATCGATAGCGTTATGTGCACCATCGTGGAAACATCGCAGCCAGTCTCTCATGTCCTCATCAGAGAGCAGGGGCGCTCCCTCACAGACAAACCACTCTGCAATACCTTGAAGATAAATACGGAAATCACTGGAAAGGGGATGCTGGCGCTTTATAGTGTAGCTAGCCTCTCGCACGTCCTCGTAGCCCGCCATGTGTAAATAGTTAGCAAGTTTTGAGCCAACCCAACTGTCTTCAAATGCATATCCTTTACCGACACGCTGCTGTTCCCACTTCTCGCGTGCCCGTAGTACGCGCGCTTGTAGACCAGTATCTATATTATGGAAACGCATCGTTCCAAAGTCGATATCTTTGATAGCAATCCGCCCCCCCTGCGTGAGATAGGGCCCCATTGCAGCAAAGGTAGATACGGGATCGGAAAGGTATTGACTGACATTAGCACTAAATATCAAGTCGGCCTGTCCATGTTGAATCGGTAACTGTTCTAAAAGTGCTTGCTTATACTGCACCTGGCAGCGATACCACTGATTTGCACTGCGACTCTGGGCCGTGACCAGTGCCTCTGGAGAGATATCTACACCAATAATGCGTCCGCATGGTCCAATTGCTCTGGCAAGCATGGGAGTCCATAGCCCTGGACCACAACCTGCATCAACCACAAACCACTCTTTTTTGATATCCAGATCGCGCACCATCTGCTCTCGTTCACGCGCCTTACTCTGGTGATGCGTCTCTAGCCACTCAATTGCGTTGAGCGGAAGCCCACATTCATTCATATGCACTACATCGTTTACTGCCATGACGTATCTATCCTTTATCCCTATCGTTCCTTATTATGCGAAAAGTCGCTAAAGAGCTTTTCAACACAAATAAATATTACCTTGAAATTACTAACCATACAACATTGTTAGTACTATCGTCTATACATTGTATTCCAAAATAGATAACGTTGGAAAGGATTTCCCATTTCATTTGCATGACTTGTGTACAAAACAAAATCAAGTGCTCTATCTGGGTTGATTACGTAGGGACTCAATTTATAATAGTAATATCTTTTTTCTCCATTTTGCTTACCTCACTTCTATAGGATGTAACCATTGTGCTATACTACGTAATCAAAACGTTTAATAGATATAAGGTTGTTTTTAATGTAAGAAAGAGGATATCTGTCTTATGAATATGGAACCGGACGCGCCTAAGCAACCTAAGAGACGGGGACGTCCACCTGGGTCACGAAAAAAGCCTGTCATGACACAGGCAGAAGCACAACAGAAAACGCCAGAGATCGTCTTTGATGATGAACAGCTGGCCTATACTCTTGCAGAGGAAAAGCTTTCCCCTTTCAGTAGCCTGTTGAGACATATTTTGCGACACGACCGTGCGGAAATCGCACGCGTTGCCAGAAATCTAGAGATCGCAGATATCACCATGTATCGCTGGATGAACGGGAGTTCGGAACCACGCAATGTACATCTAAAGCGTCTACCGGAGGTGCTTGGAGAACACCGAGGAAACCTTACCTATGCGATTAATCAGACCTTCCCAGGCGTACTAGACTTTCCTTCTACAGGAGTACGTGAGGTACGCAAAGACATTTATCGCCGTGTACTGGATTTGATGACGACCACAACGGAGGACGACGCCCGTTTCTGGCAGGTCACTCAGGCAGTCTTTGAATATGCACTATTACACCTTGATTCTGATCGCCGAGGATTAGCTATTACCTATGCCAATCTTATGCCAGTTCATGAAGATGGTATTCATTCACTGCGAGAAGTTGCTATGCGCGGAAACCATCCCTGGCCCTTCAGCCTCGAAAGCAAAGTGTTTCTTGGCAGTACGACGCTGGCTGGCGCAGCCGCTATGCTCCAGCGGCTTCAGACCTGGGATAACCTGGATCATGAAAAACGCCTGTTGGTAGATATCGACGAGTTTGAAAACAGCGCGGCAGCCTGCCCGGTAATGCGTGCCGGGCGTATCGCAGGTGTGCTTATCATCTCTAGCGTACAAACAAGTTTCTTTGCGGATGCCATGGCATGTCAGGCAGCGACAGAGTATGCCCAGTTACTATCATTGGCCCTGCGCGAGGAGGATTTCTACCCCTGCTCACTCCTGCATTTACGGCCTATGCCAAAATTAAAGTGGCAACGTGGAGAGATTGGCCGCTCGTATGTCAACCGCATCATCGCCTATGCGCGTAAACATATGCTTTCTCGACGGGAAGCTGAGAAGCGTGTTCTCTACGAAATGGAGCGCGAGTTCGAGGATTTGGGTCGGTTTATGAAGGAGAGACCGCGGGAGATAGAGCTTCTACCAAAGAACGTAGAAAGGTCGTAGGTCATTGACCTACGACCTTTCTACGTTCTTTGGTAGAAGCTCTATCTTACCAGAGATCAGCCATCTTTATAGAATAGTAGATATATATAGATAAGAAATTCGACTAGCTAGCGAACGCTCCTGTTTGCCCTGCCAATGAGGACATAGTAGGCATAGGTATGCCACCCGCGACACAAGCGCGGAGGTCCTCACGATAGAAACGCCAGGTGCTTCCTACCTTGTGACCAGTGAGCTGGCCGGACCACATAAGACGATAGAGAGTGGAACGACTCACTCTCAGGTAGTTCATCGCTTCCTTGAATGTGAGCAGGATATCATCTTGAACCATCTGCACGGCCATGTGTTCTCTCCTTCATAATGTTGCAATAAATCCTATTGTTACGACAGACGTGGACAAAGGTAAAAGAGTGTGAATAGATGGATACAGCGTAACAGTTGTTGTGTGTCAACTGATACAATTTACTGTCTCATTGCATACTATGATAACCAATGGTGATACATTTCTCTGTTAAGAACTCGTTGCGATGTGGTTAAGTTCTCTGTATGTCAGGTGAGATATTCGTAACCGCCTATGTAGATGAGCTTTTACCATTTCTTTGCAAGCAACGTGTCCAATGCCTCAACCTCACAGGAGACGGGAAAGATAGCCATACCCGTGACCTCTCGTAAGCGGTGGATGGCATCAAGATTCCTTGGGTTTGCCATGGCTATAGTGAGGCAGTGATGATCGCGTCCCACCGGAACGCAGCGGAGCTGCAAGGCGATAGAATGTGGAACAAGATTCTTCAAGCGCGTCGGCAGTTCTACAGGAAGCCGCAAGAACGGCACAGCAGAGTCCTGCCTGGATGCATCAGCTGGCCTGGCATTATGATCGGGGGCGTGTTTGCGGGTGGATACAAGAATATGAGCAGGTGTATCAGTATCATCCTGAAGTGCATATTGCTCCTCCTTCAGGTCATCGTCAAGCTTTCCATCCTCAGGTGAAGTCTCTCTTGCTGGCATCGTATCCCATAAATGTGTGGTGATGGCAGGGCGCAAATTCTGACGACGTGCAATACTACCTGCGTTAGCAAGTAATTGCTCCAGAGATTGCCCTGGCTCTGGATAAGTGCCGATTCCCATAACGATATCGGTTTCGCGCGTAAGCGGAGGAATGATCGTCTCTGCCTGTAGAAGGCAGACACTGTGATAGATGCGTTCCAGGATGCGATATGCTCCTTGCTGATCGACACCAGGTAAGATAATGGCGGCACCTTTACCTGTATCGATAAGCAACTGGTCATCTTCCCGTATAGCGCGCTGCACATTGATCATAATTTGCTCTAGCAGAGTATTCGAGGCATGATAGCGATGGCGTTTGTATACTACCTCCGTTTGGGGCGAAATATTCGTGTGTTCTAATTGTGATACATGCAGTAAAAGCACGCTCAACTCTGTTGAACGCGGGAATAGGTTACTCAAGGCCGAACGCAAAGCACTATTCAGGCTGTGTGTGACAGGAACTAGTTGATTGTCGTCTTCATCGCTACTTATGCCATATGCAGGTTGCTCAGATACCCCATTTTCAATGTCCAGAAACAAGGTCTGTTTTCGTTCTAAAGATGGGAGCGTGCATAGATGAGAGATGGGCAGGCAAGTACAATAATCGACGTATGCAGTGCTGGTTATTTCCTGTGCTACTGCATGGGTCGATGTATCTCTTCTCTTCGCGTTCATTTGCTGCTCACGTTCTAGCTTGCTTACTACGCTTCCCCATTCGCGTGAGTAAGGCTATCGAGTATGATTATACGGCGGGCGAGATAAGAAAAAGATGCAAAATGTGTTACGGTGTGGTTGAGAAGCAATAAAGTTGGTTAAGAGGCAGTAATTGTGTATAAGGAAGGAGCATGATAGGGACAAGCCTTATCATGACTTCAGTTTGCATTACTCGCCTCGACCTTATGGTTCAATGGTGACAGAGGCAGTAAAGGTATAGCCAACACCTGGTACCGTCATGATATACTGTGGACTGTTCGGGTCGGGTTCGACCTTCTGGCGCAGGTGACGAATATGAGTCTTCACCAGACCTGAGTCGCCAGCCTCGTCATAGCCCCATACACGCTCGATAATCATATCGGTGGTCAGCACCTGACCCGTATGAGTTATCAGCAGGTGAAGTAGGCGGCTCTCCGTCGGCGTCAGGCGCACCTTTACGCCATCTCGGGTCACTTCGTGCCGCATCGCATCGAGCGTAACAGGGCCAACCGTAACCGAAGAGGAATTGGAGGAGCCTTGTGTGCTTGTTGAACGTCGCATCACAGCCTTAATACGTGCTAAGAGTTGTCGTGGACTAAACGGTTTCCGCAAATAATCGTCCGCACCCATCTCCAACCCACGTATCTCGTCATCTTCACGATCATGTGCGGTGAGGATCAAGACCATCGAGTTTGTTTCACTTCGCATCTGGCGACATACCTCGAAGCCATCGAGTTTGGGCATCTGGACATCAAGAATGACGAGGTCTGGAAGCGTCTCGCGCCACCGCTTAACCGCCTGCTCGCCATCAAATGCACGCACTACGTCGTAGCCGTGTCCTTTGAGCCAGTAGCTCAGCATATCTACCATGTCGCGGTCATCATCCGCCACCATGATTTTCACGCGCATTCCTCCTACAGGTCTGCATTACAATACACATCTATATACTGATGTATTTCAGCGAGAACTATCTATTCTCTTTTGTCGCACTCTCTTCTTAGTAACGCGACGAGCATAGCTCAGTAACATCATGATACAATTTGGGCTATAGACAATCACCAAATGGCCCTATTAGAAACTCATCGACAGAATAGAACGCAGTCGTAGAGGTCGCATTCATTACACCCTGTGTTTCGGTAATCATCCCACAGTGGTTCTGTGGTGACACGGGTGTAATGAATGCGATTCCTACACGATCCTGCGTTATCGCATTCTTATGAAAGGCAGAACAATGTATGGAACGAGAAGAATTGTTGGTCTTGGCGCGAGAGGCAGCGCAAAAGGCGCGCTGCCCCTACTCGCATTTTCGTGTCGGGGCCGCATTGGTGGCAGGTGGAAAGACGTATGTAGGAGTAAACATCGAAATATCCAGCTATGGACTCACCCTCTGTGCCGAACGGTCTGCGTTAGCCTCAGCCCTCTCTGCTGGCAGTCTACCTATAACACACATAGCCGTGGCGTGCATCGACGCTCTCCCTGATGCTCCACCCAACGAGCGTACTCCATGCGGGGCCTGTCGTCAGTGGATTGCCGATCTTGCACCCAACGTCACCATCTTCATTGATGGCATCGAGCGAGATTTCACTATCTCCGATTTGCTGCCGCATGCCTTTACTCTATAAAAAAACACAACTCTCTTGACAGAAGCTTAGTACTTGTGTACGCTATAAGTCCCAGGAATTTTAAGGCGACAGCGAGTAGTGCGGCGTTTGATTTCTGTTCGGAGCATACTATGAAACCGCGTTTCACCCTCGGAATTGAAGAAGAATTTCAGATGGTGGATAGGCACACGGGTCAACTCGCCTCACACATTCACACGATTTTGGAAAAGGGCATACCGCTGCTTGGCGAGAGTATCAAGGCGGAAATGTTGCAGTCAACAGTAGAATTGGTGACAGATGTTTGCCCCACGATGCATGACGCCCGCCGCGAGGTGCAACGCCTGAGATCGATGCTAGCGCGATTGGTCGATGAGGAGGGACTCGCGCTCATCAGTGCTGGAACGCACCCAAATGCACACTGGCAGGACCAGACAAGAACAAACAGTCCACGCTACGAGGAGTTGGAGGAGGAGTATCAAGACGTGGGACGATCCATACTCATCTTTGGAATGCATGTTCACGTTGGTATTGATGACCACGACATGGCCGTTCCACTGATGAACCAGGTTCGCACATGGCTGCCGCATATGCTCGCCATTTCATCCAACTCTCCTTTCTGGGCTGATCGCTACTCCGGCACAAGATCGTATCGGGCGATTGTGTGGAAGCGCTTTCCACGTTCGGGCGTTCCCGATGTGTTCACTTCAACAACCGACTTTGACGCCTATGTCCAGCACTTGATACGCACAGGTTGCATCGACAACGGCAAGCGCATCTGGTGGGACGTACGTCCACACTCATTCTTCGACACTATCGAGTTCCGCATCTGCGATATGCCTGCCACAGTTGAGGATACGTTAGCTATTGCTGCACTGTGTCAGGCTCTTGTGGCGAAACTGACCTGGATGTACAAGCACAACATGACGACACATGTATTGCCACGTAATTTTATTGAGGAGAACAAATGGCGAGCCATGCGCTATGGTCTGGACGCCGAAGTCGTCGATTTCATGCAGAACCGCCGCCTGAGTATGCGTCATTCCATCGCGGAACTGCTCGATTTTGTCGATGATGTAGTCGATGATCTAGGAAATAGACGCGAGATTAGCTATCTGCGAGAACTGCTAGAAGACCCACGCGGCACAGGTGCCGACCGCCAGATCACTGTCTACGAGGAAACCGGAAGTACTCATGCCGTCACGCAGTTTCTGATGCGGCAGACGTTGCAGGGCATGATCCTCGATTCCGCTCAATAACAGGAATAAGCAAAGATATTCGTGTCCACATGCTCAGCGTGTGGACACGAATATCTTTGCTTATTCCTGTTGCATCTTCCATTGGGTCTGCGCCTGTTGCAGACCTAACAGTTCTTGTTCGAGCTGGATGATCTGCTCTTGCAGTTGTTGTTTCTGCTGTTGCGGACCCAGCAGACGCATATCCTCAAACCATTTATAGCCTTTTTTCAGTATGCCTTCCGGTACGAACGCGGACGTTTGATTATATTGTGCGCGGGTGGCCGACATTTGTGTATTGACCTGCCTCAAATACAATTTCATTTGCTTAATCTGAAGCTTGAGTTGCTTGATCTGATCCTGATAGGGGTCGCGCGGCTTCGCGCTGCGCGTACGTGTGCCGCGTCGAGAGTACATTCTCGACGGTGCCATTGCTGGCTCCTCCTCCATAGGATAGGCGGGATAGGGGTCAACGGGCGCTCGTTGCATTACAGCACCAGGAGCCTGTAGAGCATTGCCACAGTTCTGACAGAAGTGCGCACCATCCTGGTTATAAGCACCGCATTGTGAGCAGTACATAGGGTATCCTCCTCTAGGAATGTTCTCTATCTATATAACGATGTACAGGCCGATAAGGGATTGTCTAGCCTCTTATGAGCCTGTACATCGTATTTATTGCTATAACTCACGTTTCCCGTTTACCTCATAGTTCTGGTTGGTCATGTCGGACTTGAGGTAGTCATCATTCAAAACTCTCAAGATTGCATACTTTTCCCTCGCCTTTGCTTTAGGATCAAACAAAAGCTTTTCTTGCCCATTTATCTCTACAGTCTTCACGGGTAGCTTGAGCCGCTCAATAACCTTCCTGACATCCCCCATTTTGATATTTTTTATGTAAGGCTTCACTTCAATTTTTTTGAGCTTTCTCATCATTGGGAGGTTTCCCTCGCAGGCTTCTACAAACTCTTCAAAGTTTTCTATAGGTACGTTGATGTTAATAATATTTAATGTTTCTCGCACAGTTGTGCGTATTTTCTCAAAAAATCGGAAAATGCTTTCAAAGCTTTTCTTATCTATGATAAACATAACCCCGCTACGGCTCATGCAGTCGATTTGCTCATCGAAGAGGAGGAGTGGCTCCTCTACACGGTCGTAGTTTCCATCGTTTCGTTGCATAGCAAGCAAAAATGATTGACTCAAGACCTTCTTGGGAGTGTGCGCGCGGAAAAAGTAGACAGGATCGCCGTTCTCAGGTTGCACTACGATCACGTAGAAACGCAAGCCCTCTACAAAGTGCTTATCCTCCGCGAATATCTCAATGTCTACTAATGACTTGAGCGGATTGATCTGTTCCAGAATGGTATTATATGCGGTGAGATCAAGCATTTCGATCTCGTATTCTTCTGGTGTGCTTTCGATAAAAAATTCTGGAAAGAGCGTATCATCAGCATTCACGTTCTTTTGATACTGTTTCAGAATTGTTGAAACAATATCACGAAACCCTTTTGTCAGTTTCTCAGACATCTGTAATCGTTCAAAGCTTGGTATAGAGTCATTTTTATTAATAGAGGCCAGACAGACTGTCACCGTAGTGGTATTCGAGTGTATATCGAGCGATAAAATTTCGTTAAAGAGAGTAGAGGCACGGTCAGCCGCTACGGTAGTTGTTTCGCTTGTGACAGAGATGCCATCACTCGTCATATTTATTTCTCCAAGAATATCCCACTGCCAACAGTAACGAGAGACACTGTGTCGCCACGTTTGATACGCCGACGTGTGATGAGCGCGTAAGAGTCTTCTCCGTGCTCCAGTGTGACCTCGTAAAGACGGTAGCCTAGTAAGAGATTGAGCATGGGATTAACACGAATCATGTCTTCAGAGTTGACGTAGACAACGCCCAGTATGAACACAAATATCACAAAGGAGGCTATTTGCTGCCAGCCACTCAGTGGCAAGGTGACAAAGGGAATAATATAGCTTGCAACATATCCCATAACCTCCCCGCCTCGCGCGTGTCTACTTGTGACCTTTTCTCTGATGGGAGACATCCTGGGTGCAAATCCAAGGAAGTAGACAAACATCCCGATTAAGCCAAGCAGTCCCATGCCGAGAGAAACCCATGCTAGTAGTGGCCGCTCTTCGAAAAAGAGTATCCAGATGATTAGGGCTAGCGGAAAGTAAGAACTCAAGAACAGCATACAGCGAATCAAGATAGTCACGGATATTTTCCTTTCCGCTCAAGATGCACGGCATCTCAGGTAGATACTGTACATGAAATTTATGTAAGCTGCAATATGTAGGGGTCTAATTTAAGGAGCATGGATTATTACCAACATTACCACTATTACCATTATTCATTATGTTCATCATGTACATCAATCTTCCCAGTCACGGCTGTTGAAATGAGCGCAGTGCTATACTCTTGTAATTTCTTTATGCCCTGCTGAATTCTGGTAATGAGCGCGTCGATCAGAATTGGGGGCCTGGTTGCGTATATTATTCTTTTTCTAGGAGTGTGTACATATCGAGCAAGGCGCGTTTCGTTGACTGTAGCACGCAGTCGATGCGGCTTTTTATAAGCTAACATTATACTGTTTCGGATGAGGATACTATTTCTGATCTTTGTAAGTCAACCTCAGATTCTCGTTCTCGTCCTGTGCCTCTACCACCTCACCGTCCAACACTTTTGGCTCTAATGGTGGTTTCGGCTTTTGGGGAACGCCGTAGGTTGCGGCAACTTCGCCTTTGGGTACGGGTTTTGAGTAGCGCAGCACGAAGTAGGTGATCGGTAACAACGCGACGAAGAGGACGAGCGAGGTCCATTGGGCCTGTTTGAGTCCCCAGTTCAGGCCGAGAAAACTGACAATTACGTTGTCACGTACAAAGAAGAGCAAGAATTGTGTGATGACGTAGCAGTACAGGTAGACCAGCATGAGGACGCCCGGACGCGTGACGCGTCGAGCGAGGAAGAGGAGCAAGGCTAGAACTACTATGTTGGTGAGCAATTCATAGGCCGCGGCTGGCTGTACAGGCACGTTGCAGGTCGCGGGCTTAAGACAGGCCCAACTACTGGGATGCTGATAGACGGTTGACCACGGCAGAGTGCTTTGATAGCCGATGATGTCACCGTTGATAAGGTTGCCGATGCGCCCGAATATTTGACCAGCCGCCGCGAATAAGACGCCCGCGTCAATCAGCACCAGGGGGGTGACGCGCTCGATACGCGCACGCCAGACAAGCGTGGCGATGACCAGGAAGATGGCTCCGAAGAAGGCCATGCCACCTTCCCACGTCGCCAGGATGCGCCACGGCTGCATGAGATAGCCAGAAACAAGATCAGGCTGCTGCAGCACGAAATAGAGGCGACCCCCGATCACACCAGCCGCAATACACCACCAGAGGACTCGATAGACAAGTTCCTGAGTGATGCCTTTGCGTGCCGTATAGCCCTTAACAAACTGCAGACCGATGAGAATAGCGACGACATACATCAGCCCGTACCAGCGTATTGCAAATGGCCCAAGCTGTACGAGCACAGGATTGATATTGATATAGATATATGGTGGGCCGATACGCAGCCAACCCCAATCAATACTATACGCCAATGTAAGAAAGATACTCATAACTGCTCCAAACTGCTTCAATACGAGTGCAAACACCCCTATCTCTTATGATAGTACGAGACAAAGATAAGCGCAAGTGAGGGTACAATTATGAATGTTGCCAACATTCATAATTGTGCCTGCGCGATTGACAAAGCTTATAATACAACGTAGTATTAACAGTACACGTAGTTCACATGCCCGGAAGAGAGATGGCATGAGTCAGTCGCTTGCACAACCAGTTCTTTTTCACAATGCCAGCAAGACCAATTCTGTAGGACTCAAGGTAGGCATCGTTGTGGCGCGCCATGATATGCAATGCGTTGGAACGCTGTTCAGTCGGGCCTATGAGGTGCTTATCCAGTACGGAATTGCCGCTGATAATATCCAGGTTGTAAGTATTCCGCGTGCGTATGATATAACCAAAACTGCACAGAACATGCTGGCAAGGGACGCATATCATGCTGTTATTTGCCTTAGCTGCTTCACACAGGATACGTGGAACAGGACGATACCCTTTTCCCCTCGCGGTACAGACTCCAACAAGAGCGTGCAGTGGGTTGCATTCTACCGTGGTATACCGATGACCTTCGGCATGATCGATCTCGAGTCGCAGCAGCCCGAAGCAATAGTCGAGTGTGGGGCACAATGCGCACGTACAGCGATCGCGATGGCAAATAAGATGAGGTAGGTAGACGACAGGAGAGCATCCCGCGGCCTGTGCACAGGCCGCGGGATGCTCTCCTGTCGTCTACCTACCTACACCTGTTTTCCTAATTCCTGAAACATATAACAGTTATACCTCACGGCCCTATACAGATCGGCGAGTCGAATATGTTCGTTAGGAGAATGGGCACCACTTCCCCAGTAGGATGCGTTGCCGGGGGCTGCTAGTCCTGGAAGCCCCACGTGGCGACGTAGTGCCCCTAGGAGTGGAAGCGTTCCACCAGCTATAGGAGTTACTGCCACCGGTTTTCCCGCGAATTCTTCAGCAATGGCGGTGATGCGATTCACAAAGGGAGTTTCCATCGGCGTCACGACGGGTTCTGCTTTCGAGAAGACGGTGATTCCTATATCTTCGTAGCCCGCGAGTTTCAAGTGCGCCTGCAATTTGAACAGGATATCCTGTGGGTCCTGATCGGGTACCAGGCGAAAGTCTATCTTTACCATTGCTCTGGCAGGAAGTACAGTCTTGATGCCTTCGCCCGTGTAGCCGCTGAGCAAGCCCGCTATATTGCAGGTAGGGGTAAACGAGGTGCGTTCTCGCAGTGCGGCTCCCGTTACTCCGTCGAGAAACCGCTCGACTTGATAGGTAGCCATCAACTGCCCATCCATATCGGTCTGGTCTGCGATGGCGGCGCGTTGTGCTTTTGTTGGCTGGCGCACGTCGTCGTAGAAGCCTGGGATGCGTACCTGTCCCTCTGGTGTGCGCAACATAGCAAGGGCTTGAACGAGCCTCCAAGCCGCGCTGGGAAGAATGGCTGCCGCGCCCGAATGGGCATCGACACCTGTGCCCTGCACATCGAGTTGTATGTAGAGCAATCCCTTGGTTCCCAGAGTCAGAACTGGACGCCCCGTATCATCAAAGTTTGAACCTTCCCACAGACAGCCATCGGCCTGTAGCAGAGAGGCGTACTTTGAGGCAATGGTGTCGAAATGCGGACTACCGACCTCTTCCTCGCCCTCAATAATCCAGCGAATGGTAGTGGGGATTTCGCTATTGGTGGCGCGGAGTGCACGAATAGCCGCGAGCCGTGAAGCTATCTCCCCTTTGTTATCCGCCGAGCCACGAGCATAGAGATTGCCTTCACGCACCGTTGGCTCAAAGGGAGGCGATTGCCACAGGTCGAGCGGTTCGGCAGGCTGCACATCATAGTGGTTGTAGAGCAGAATGGTGTGAGGACCACTGCCTTTTAGCTCGCCATAGATAGCAGGTGGTGCCCCTTCCGCGAACAGGCGTTGGGTGCTAAAGCCAGCATCTCGCAGCAGCGACTCCACCATATCAGCCATCTCTACCATCCCTATCCCCTGAGCGGCGATACTTGGCTGATGGCAGAGTTGCTCAAGTAGAGTTTGTGCATCGTTCTCGTGTTGATCGAGGTAGGAGGTGAGGGTGTTGATCATTATTGTCCCATCTTCTGTAAGAAGTTCGCTATGGTGCGAATGCCCTTAAAAAACTGGTCGAGGGAGTATTTTTCGTTTGGCGCGTGCAGGTTGTCGTCGGGCAGGCCGAAGCCTATCAGCACGACGGGGACGCCTAACTTTTCGTAGAACAGGGCCGCGATTGGAATGGAGCCGCCTTCACGCAGGAATACAGGGTCCTTACCATAGCTCTCCTTGAGGGCGGCAATCGCTGCGTCGATAGCTGGACTTCCCGGTGATACCAGTATACCTTCACCACCATGAAGATGATGTACCGTTACCGTTACATCGGGCGGGGCAACCTCTTTCACGGCACGCTCGAAGAGTATAAATACCTCTTTTGATTTGAGGTCTGCTGGCAGGCGCAGGCTGATCTTGGCTTTGGCGACGGCTGGGATAACCGTCTTCGCCCCCTCACCAGTGAAGCCGCCAACGATGCCATGCACCTCCAGTGTTGGGCGTGCCGAGATGCGCTCCAATGGAGGATATTCTAACTCGCCTGATAGCTGTGAGACACCCATCTCCTCACGCAGGGATTCGTTGATGTGCAAGGGGTCGTGCTGCCAAAACTCCTTTTCCTCGTGTGTCGGCTTGCGCAACTTGTCATACAGCCCTGGAATGTGGATATGCCCATCGACATCTTTTAAGTGGCTGATGATGATGGCGAGCGCATGAAGCGGGTTGGGGGCGACGCCACCATAGGAACCTGAGTGTAGGTCGCGTTTGGCACCGTGTACCTCGACCTCGGTGTAGATGATGCCACGCAGACCAGTGATGAGAGCAGGTATATCCTTCGCGGGCATGTGCGTATCGCAGATTAGGGCGGCATCACACTTCAGACGCTCAGGATAGGTCTTAACATAGTGTTCGATGGACTCGCCCCCGGCCTCTTCCTCACCCTCGATCAGCACACGAACATTGACGGGAAGTGCGCCATGAGCGGCCATGAGCGACTCAAGAGCTTTGAAGACAAGCATGGTCTGACCTTTATCATCGCAGGCTCCCCGAGCGTAAATGTTTCCGTCGCGTATCGTCGGTTCAAATGGTGGAGAGTTCCACAGGTTCACGGGATCAACGGGCTGTACATCGTAGTGTCCATAGATCAGGACCGTTGGTTTCCCTGGTGCCTTGAGCCATTCAGCATAGACAAGGGGATGCCCCTGCGTCTCGATCAGTCCAGCGTTGTCGAAGCCGATACGCTTCAACTGTTCAACGGCGTATGCTGCCGCGCTACGAATATCGCCCGCATGCTCTGGAAGCGTGCTGATGCTGGGGATACGCAGCCAACCCTTGAGGTCTTCGAGAAAGCCGTTTTCGTGCTCTGTTATGTATGTTTCTAACTGTGCCATATACAAAATCCTCTCCTTGATAACTAATACATACTATCGTATCAAGGAGAGGGGTAATTGTCCAGTGGGAAATGGCATATGGCAGGGCTATTCAAACGTTGCAGAATGGGACGTTTTCTGCATGAGAGAGGCAAGCCTTCTCACTATGATCCACCGCTCCTCCGTCCAGAGTAGTGGGAGTAGTGGGAGTAGTGGGAGTAGCGAGAGCCGGATGAGGCTACGCAAGGTCTTCGCCGCCCCAGAGTAGTGAGAGGGTCATTGCTTCGCTCGTCCGTGGGCGCGATAAATCGGGCCCCTACAGTTGCAATAACAGGAGGCGTTCCCGCTCTTGCGCTAAATGAGCTAGTTGTTGTGTCATTTGCCGCAATTCATTACTGCCTATGCTATTCCAACTTTCGGGGGTCAGTTGCGAAACATATTGATAGATTTGCTCACTGTTGCGTACTAACATCAGATCGAAGTTGAACAACTGCGTATGATAAGCACTGCTCACCTGTGTTATAATGGACTCTGAACAATCGTTCTTATTAACATGTCGATCAATTTCTTCTTTTTTATTTATTGGTGCAACCGCTCATGAACGGGGGAACGGACAGTGCTTCGCTCGTCCGTGGGGCGCAATCAATTGGGCCCCTACGCTATCCTGTTCATGGAGTCCGTGGGGCGCAATCAATTGGGCCCCTACGCTATCCTGTTCATGGAGCGGATGCACCATTTATGGAGTCTATCGTTATGCCAATACGTCAACTCGCGCCTGATGTTGCTGCTAAGATTGCTGCTGGGGAGGTGGTCGAACGTCCCGCCTCCGTGGTCAAAGAACTGATTGAGAATAGCATTGATGCGGGGGCAACACAGATTCGCGTTGATCTCGCGCATGGTGGACTTCAACTTATTCGTGTCACCGACAATGGCTCGGGTATTCCTGTCGATGAACTTCCCCTGGCTCTATCCAGGCACGCGACCAGCAAGGTCTCACAGATCGACGACCTGGAACACATTCATACGCTCGGGTTCCGTGGCGAGGCTCTGGCAAGCCTTGCCGCTGTCGCGGAGGTGACGCTGCTCAGTCGGCATGGCGGCGTGGCGCAGGGAGCGCAGATCAGCGCGGTCAATGGACAACTCTCTGATGTCACAACGGCGGCCTCGCCGGAAGGAACAACGCTTACCGTTCGTAACCTGTTCAGTGCTGTACCCGCACGCCTCAAGTTTCTCAAGAGCCGCAACACCGAGGTGAGCCATTGTCATCACCTGCTGGAACAATACGCCCTCGCCTACCCTGAAATTCGTTTTAGCGTCTTTAGTGACGGAAAACAAATATTTGCTACGCCAGGGGATGGGCAGTTGACGAGCGTTTTAATTGAGGTATACGGTCTACAGATCGCGGAACAGATGGTTCGTGCAGGTAACGCGGAACAGGCTGACTCGTCAAATGAGTCAGAATATCCCATCGTGACCGGCTATGTCAGCCGCCCAACATGCTACAAGAGCACACGACAATATATCTCGTTCTTCGTCAACCGTCGTTGGGTGCTCAGCCGTATACTTACTTCCGCTGTCGAAGGTGCCTATCATTCGCTGCTGTTGACAGGGCGTCATCCCATTGCTGTGATTAACATACAGATCGACCCGGCTCTGCTTGATGTCAATGTCCATCCGGCCAAAACAGAGATACGCTTTCTCAAGGAGCGTCGCGTCTTCGCCGCGATTCTGCGCGCCGTACGTCAGGCTCTCCTAGAAGAGCCTGAGATGCCCGAGTGGAAGCAGCGCGAGGAGCAATCTATATCTACCAATGGAGTCGATGACGTAGGAGCGCAATTCATTGCACCTGATACTCAAGAGTCATCCGACGCGACCGATGATGCAGAAACACAATTCGCCACGCTCGATTCCGATGCACCTGCCCTTCCGCAAGACAGTCCCTGGCTCACAGTAACGGAAGAGGAGACAGGCACAAAGCCGCCCATCCCCTCTCGCCTCTGGCAAACTCACATCCGTCATTCCGAGGAGAGCGGCTCTAATCCCGAAAGTACCCAAAGGGCAGGGCGAGGTGTTGTTACGGACGAGGAAAGGCTTGCTCCTGTACTAGAACGTCCACAAGATATATCCTTACCAGAAGCGTCTCCTCCACCCGTTGTGTTCCCACAAGAGATGCCTTCGCGGAATACAACACAGACGGAGCTTATAGGAGGTCAGACCGTTGACCCACAGCAAACGCGTCGCCTGCCACATCTACGCGTCATCGGGCAGCTTTCGCAAAGCTACATCGTCAGCGAGGGTGAGGATGGGATGTACCTCATTGACCAGCATGCGGCGCATGAGCGCATACTTCTGGAGCGCATGGTCGCCGCGATGAAGGCGCGTACACCAATGTCGCAACTGCTGCTCACACCCATACAGCTTTCGCTCGCGCCGAGCGAGTTGGAGGCAATAGAAGATCACCAGCAGCAAATGACAGAGATCGGTTTCGCGCTTGAAATAGCCGAGAGCAATACTCTCTCAGTACAGGCGGTGCCGAGCATCCTCGTCAAGCAGATGAACGCTCGCTCACTGCACGAGTTGCTCGTCGATCTAACCGCTTCCGAGAACCTGGGGCATACTGAGACGTGGGAAGAGCGTGCTCTTGCGAATGTCGCCTGTAAAGCGGCGATTAAGGCAAACTACTTCCTGACCGTGAGCGAGATGCGCGAGATGATCGAACAGTTGGAGCAGACTCAAGCGCCCTACAGTTGCTGTCACGGTCGCCCAACGATGGTACATTTTGGACTGTCCGCCTTGGAGCATCAATTCGAGAGGCGGTAACAGTATGCTTGCCGATGTACTGACCTCTGCCGCGAGTTGGAACACGGAGCGTCCCTTGCTCACCTATCTCGTGCCGCAAGAGCTTCAGGCCGAACTGCGTGCAGGCCAACTGGTAGCAGTACCCTATGGGGAGCGCCTTGTTGAGGGGGTCGTGTGGCATATTTTGCCTGACGAAGACAACGCGCCAACTCTCGATAATGACGATGAAGCGCTGCGCCCACTTCACGACATCCTTGACCCTGAACCCGCCCTCTTGCCACATCAACGCCTATTAGCGCAGTGGATGGCGGAATACTATGTAACGTCACTGGCACAAGTCGCCTTCATGATGCTCCCACCAGGATTGATGCAACGCTCACAGGTCGTCTTGCACCTGGTCAAAGACGAAATGACTGCTTCTGTAGAGGCAAACGCCCGGACATTGCGCCTGCGTGCGTTAGTCGGACTACTGCTTTCAGAGGGAGAACTGGATATTGAGCGACTCAAAGAGATGCTTGGGCAGAAGCGTGCGAAAGAGGTCGTTAAAGAGGCGTTGGAGAGCGGACTCATCGAACGCGGTGCGCAACTGCACAGTCCGAAAGCGAAGGTTCGCGTCAAACGCGTTGTCCGACTTGTGGCGCAAGGAGAGGCGTTAGAGAAGTGGCGGCAGCGTATAGAGGAACGGGTTCAGCAAAGTCTCGCTGAAGCTGAGCCTATTCCTGTAGCACCGGATAATGTACGCCGCCGTCCAGGTGGCAAGAGAGGTCTCAAGAGCGGCATTCCCAATCCGTGGGCGATTCCGGGCGCTACCGCGACCCTCACCCTTTCACCACAGGATAAGGCTGGCCTTGTCGCTCGTCGCCAGCTCGCCGCCATTGGCCTCTTACAACAAGAGTCCAGGTCTGGCTCCTATTGGACGCCAGGGATGCTCTGCAAAGCTTGTGAACTTACGGCTAAGCAGTTACAGGAGCTTGTGCGCGACAGCATCATCGTCATCGAAGAGACCGAGGTACGGCGTGATCCCCTGCTAGGACGTGCCATATTCTCTACCGTTCCGCTTCAACTGACAGCAGATCAATGGCGAGCATTGGAGAGTATTTTAGGGGCGGACAATGATTGCACCACGGAACAAGGGCACCCACAAGGGGATGCCCCTCCCCTATACGACGACGCATCCCCTTGTGGGTGCCCTGTAAACCAGGCTTCTCCCCAGCCCATCCTGTTGCACGGCGTGACGGGAAGTGGGAAGACGGAGGTATATTTACAGGTGTTGGCTGCGCTAATCGCAGAGGGGAAGCGCGGTATCATGCTGGTACCGGAGATCGCGCTGACGACGCAGGCGGTGCAGCGCGTTGCGGGTCGCTTCCCTGATCGTGTCGCAATCATTCACAGTGAACTCAGTTCGGGAGAACGTTATGACGAGTGGCGGCGCATTCGTGAAGGCAAAGTCGATATTGTCATCGGTTCCCGTTCAGCTCTGTTCGCGCCCGTTCCGAATCTTGGCATCATTATCATCGACGAGGAACACGAGCCTGCCTACAAGCAGGGTGAGCGCAGACCGACCTATCATGCACGCGAAACAGCGCTGGTGCTGGGAAAAATTCTGGGCATCCCTGTTGTACTGGGAAGTGCTACGCCATCGGTTGAGACCTTTTACCGCGCCGAGCAGGGCGTCTATCATCTCGTCGAGTTGCCGGGACGGATCGGGGCGTCATTGCCTCCCGTGGAGATCGTCGATCTACGTACCGAACTTCATGCAGGCAACACAAGTATTATCAGCCGTCGCTTACAAGAGGAACTTGAGCGTGTTTTGACTATGGGGCAGCAGGCTATTCTCTTCCTCAACCGACGTGGTGCGGCGAGTTGTGTGCTGTGCCGAGATTGTGGCTTTGTCGCCATCTGTGATCGCTGCGATATCCCGTTGACCTACCACTCGACCGAGCGTATCCTGCTCTGCCACTACTGCGGCCAAAAGAGCAAGGTCATACAATTTTGTCCCAACTGCAAAAGCTCGGGTATTCGCTACTTTGGCCTGGGAACCGAGAAGGTGCAGGAAACCATTCAACGCGGTTTCCCTTCTGCTCGTCTGCTGCGCTGGGATAGAGACACAGCCCGCAATCGCCGTGCTCATGAACAGCTTCTGGACCGTTTCGCCAACCGTGAGGCGGACATACTCGTAGGAACACAGATGATTGCGAAGGGACTTGACCTGCCCGGCGTGACGCTGGTCGGTGTCGTCTCTGCCGATATCGCTCTAAACTTGCCGGACTACTCCGCTTCTGAACGTGCCTTTACTCTACTCACGCAGGTGGCGGGCCGTGCTGGGCGTGGCGCGGAGGCGGGACGCGTGATTATCCAGACGTTTAGTCCACAGCACTTTTGTATCGACGCGGCCTCGCGCCACGACTACCACGAGTTCTACCAGGCAGAAATCGAGGCACGACAGCGCTATGGTTATCCACCGTTCCGTCAGTTCGTCAAGTTCACCTACAGTCATGAGAACCGCCATCGCTGCCAGAACGAAGCCCTGCTGCTCTGTGAGCGCCTCAGTGAGTGGATTGAGCGACTAGGATTGACGAACACCGATATCGTCGGACCCGCACCCGCGATGATGGAGCGCATACGAGGCAAGTATCGCTGGCAGCTTATCGCACGCGGCCCCGATCTGCATCAACTGCTAAGAGTTATTGATACTCCCGGCTGGGAGGTCGATATTGACCCCGTGAGTACAGTGTAAGTGGTCTTGATATAAAGGGGGTTGGAGGGACTATGGGTATCATTCTAGGATTGATGGCGGCGGTTTGCTGGGGAGCCGCCGACTTCATGGCACGCTACGCTACACGCATCGTCGGGACCTATCGTAGTGGAATCAGTGGCTTGGCATGGGGGTTATACTTGTTGGTGTTGGGCTTGTGAATGTGTAGGGATCTAATTCATTACACCCACCTTGTCACCACATATCCAACGTGGGATCATGGCCCAACGTGGGTATAATAAATTAGACCCCTACGGGCAGGATTATGTCCCTAAAGGACAGAGACCCCCTTAATAGAGGTATTGCAGTCAAGAACCCATCCTCTAGAAATGGCTATAGTTACCAGAAAGGAGCGCGTGTTTCCTCTCTCAGCCTGAAGGCGTGAGGGTCTCCACACGCCAACGTTTGATGAAAAGGTCGTCGCGTCGTAGATCAAGTCAAAATTCTGGGTTACTGATCGGTGTGGTTCTCTGTGTCATCGTACTCGTCGTTGGTATTTTTCTCTATGTTTCTCATACATCAGATACGGCATCAACAGCTTCGGACCCCGCCGTATTTAACGCAGTGACTCGCGTGAATCCAGCGCTCCTGGCGCAGATTGGGACGGGAAATGCACAGAGTACTATACGTCCTGTCAAAGGTAGTTCCCCTCTTACTGGGCCAACGGGCAAGCCAGAGTTCTTTTACGTAGGCGGCGAGTTCTGCCCATATTGTGCCGCGCAGCGCTGGTCTGTTGTCGTAGCCGTCAGCCGCTTTGGCACCTTCGGTCCGCTCTCACAAATAACATCGTCGGAGCAGAACCTCTCCTCACTGAGCTTTCATAACAGCACATATAAGAGTCAGTATGTCGATTTTGTTGGAATGGAGACAAAGGATAATCAAGGATACCAATGTCTCCAAAGGTATTCTTGGCTCGGCGAACTACCTGACTGCGGAGATCTGTGCGTCAACGCAGAACCAGCCTGCAAACGTGTGCCGGGCCAGCTACATCCAGCAAATCCAGAGGTCGCTTTCTAACCCATCGACCTATGTTGGAGACAGGCAACTGCTGGTATATCAGAGCACATTCGATGAAGCGAGAGACAAAAAACGCTTGCGTCTGACGTAACGTCATAGCTTAGACTATAGGGGTAAGGAGGTGGGAGTGTGAACATGACGCCAAACTCCAATCCTTCATGAGCAAAGCGCTCAGCATTTATGAGGAAAGGAACATAGTATGAAGTTGAACATCATCGACACCAAGCCAATCTATCACCGTTTGCTCGACACAGCCGATCCGGTGGAACGTGAGGCAATCTACCGCGAGGAACTGCTCACTCCGTTTGAGGGCATGTTCCGCATGTTTGGCGGTGGAGACCCGATTCATATGGCGAAGGGGTGGGCCATGTACACGCCGGAGGAGTTCGAAAATGGCGCTCGCTCTAAAGTCGAGTCGATTCTCGACAGACTCGCTACATACGATGCCTGGAACAAGGCGGTAGAGGCTATGGAGCGTGGTCGCTCGGCCTTCGCTCCCTACGCTGACGCGTTGCCGTTGGAGACGGTGACGTTCGCCCTCGTCCTCGCTGACACTCAAAGAGTCAATCCACTTGACCGGGGCTACACGGGCTTCGGCGGCATCCCTGGCTACGTGATGGCTGTGTACAGCGATCCGAATGGCTATAATCTGCCGCGCCTCGGTGGGGCGTGCGTCCACGAACTGCACCATAATGTACGCTTCTCGCTGTTTCCATTTAACCCGATGAAGGTGACAGTGGGCGAGTACATTGTGGCGGAGGGCATGGCAGAAGCGTTCGCCGCCGAATTGTTCGGCGAGGAGTTGGTGGGTTACTACGTGACCGACTTCAACGAGGAAGAACTGGCGACAGTGAAGGACCTGATTGGTAATGCCCTGGACGTGACCGGCTTTAACGAAGTGCGCAGCTACATCTTCGGTGACACCATCTCGGAGCATATGGGCCGCCCGAAGGCGGGCGTGCCGAACTACGCAGGCTACGCGATGGGCTACCAAGCTGTGCGACAGTACTTGAGGCGCATGGGCAAGACGGTTGCCGAGGCGACGTTCGTTCCGGCGAAAGAGATCATCGCTGAGTCGGAGTTTTTTGCGTAGCGTGGTTCTAGCAAAAATAGGGGGTGCTCCTGATGAACTTTGACAACCGAAGAAGGGAATTCGTAGGGGCGCAATCACTTGCGCCCCATCTGTCCCAACGATTCCTGTGGCGAGAACGGGGCGCGATTTATCGCGCCCCTACGTGTTATTTCTCCAGCACATAGGTCCCAGGTGCAGGAGTAATCGGGGGGTAGGTCGCGTTGCCTACCGATGGCGGTGTGACTTGCTCACCGGAGCGGGGTTTGAGCCACTCTAGCCAATCGTTCCACCAACTGCCGTCATGCTGCTCGGCGCTCTCAAACCACTGGTCCGCGCTCTTTACGGGCTTATCGTTCGTCCAGTAGCCTCTACCCTTGGCGGGCGGATTGATGACGCCCGCAATATGACCGCTACCTCCCAAAGCAAAGCGCGAGGAGCCGTTGGTAAGCTGAGTGATACGCCATGCCGACTTCCAGGGAACGATGTGGTCCTGCTGTGTACCAACAGCGTAAACATCCTGGTGAATTTGCCCGAGATCAAGAGGAACACCCTTAAGAACAACTTTGTTGGGCTTGATAAGATTGTTTTCAAGATAGGTGTTACGCAGGTAGAACGCGTGTGCGGCAGGAGTCATGCGCGTGCCGTCATTATTCCAGTAGAGCAGGTCGAAGGCTGGCGGCTCCTTGCCCAAGAGGTAGTTGTTCACGACGTTGCTCCAGATCAGGTCATTGGCACGCAGCATATTGAACATGCTCGCCATTGAGCTGCTATCCAGATAGCCTCGCTCCATCATTTGACCCTCGATATACGTTACCTGTGGCTCATCAATGAAAACGGATGTGTCACCAACTTCTGTGAAGTCTTGCAGAGAGACGAAGAAGGTGGCGGTATCAAACGTCGTGTCACCTTTTGCGGCAAGATAGGCCAGGGTCATAGAGAGCAGTGTGCCACCAATACAGTAGCCAACGGGATTAATTTTCTCCGAACCAGTAATATCTTTTACGACATCCATTGGATGAAGCAAACCCAATGTCAGGTAATCCTCGAAGGCGGTATTATCCATCGAAGCGTCAGGGTTCTTCCAGCTCACAACAAAGACGGTGAAGCCATTATCAACCAGATACTTGATGAGACTATTCTGCGGCTGCATGTCCAGAATGTAATATTTGTTAATCCAGGGTGGAATAAAGAGCAGAGGAATGGCATAGACCTGTTCTGTCACAGGTTTATACTGGATTAGCTCGATAAGTTTATTGCGGTAAATGACCTGACCAGGAGTTAAGGCTAAATTGCGTCCAGGCTCAAAAGCGTCTGTATCGGTCATCTTCACCTGCCCAGCCTTAATATCACGCAGGAGATGCTCCACGCCGATGCTGAGGCTTTGACCGCCGCTCTGAATTGCCTCGTGAAGCACTTGCGGGTTCGTGAAGGTAAAGTTGGTCGGGCTAATCGCATCCAGAAACTGGCGCAGATAAAAGATCATCTTGCGCTTCTGATGTTCATCCAGCCCTTGAACCTCGGAGGCGGACTTGAGCAGAGTGGTGGCGACAAGCAGATAGCCTTGTTTGAGCGCGTCAAAGACGGGGTTCTGCTGCCAATCTGCTGCACTGAAGCGTTTATCACCTTTCGCAGGAGCGATAACAGGCTCACTGTCCTTGACTCCCCAGAATTTGAGGGTAGTATCTGTCATCACCTGTGTATACTGTTGAACGAAATTATTATAGTTCGTCCAGGCACGGCCTGGATTACGTAAAGCATCAAGCCAAACCTGTTGAAAGCTATGAGTTATCTCGCCAGGATCAATTGGGAACAATTTACTGTAAGGATTGGCCTGCCATAGCTGATCTATAAGTGAGAGCCAGGGATCTTTCTCATCCTTGTTTAGATGCTCGGTGGTCGTCTGCATCACTGGATTCGCTCTCATGGTGCTCTCAATAAGCTTGTTCCAGGTTTCTATAGGACTCTGACCAGTAGATGATACATCTGCCATATGAGTAGCTCCTTTCGCTATCCACCGCAAAAAACAAGAGGGAGACCTCTTGTGGCAGGGCGTTTCTATCAGAAGGCAGCATAGAGCTTGTAGGGGCGCGATTTATCGCGCCCCTAGACGACCTCCTTGTTATTCCCGGCTCTACAAGAGGTTTCCTCTCCTAGCGTTCCACAATCATTGCTACGCCCTGACCGCCGCCAATACATAGCGTTGCCAGGCCATAGTGTGACTGCCGCCGCAGCATTTCGTGAATCAACGTGATCAACACTCGTGTGCCACTAGCCCCAATCGGGTGGCCTAGCGCAATTGCGCCACCGTTCACGTTGGTCTTTGCTCGGTCGAAGCCGAGTTCTCTGCCTATCACCACCGCTTGAGCAGCGAAGGCTTCATTGGCCTCGATTAAATCCATGTCTCGCACCGTCATTTCAGCCCTCTTCAGGGCAAGTTTGGTGGCGGGTACAGGACCCATACCCATAATGCGTGGCTCGACTCCAGCAGTGGCATAGCTTCGAATGGTAGCTAATGGCTTCAAACCAAGCTCTTCGGCCTTCCTGCGGCTCATAACCACTGTCGCGGCACCACCATCGTTAAGCCCGGAAGAGTTGCCCGCCGTTACCATTCCCCCATCTTTCTTGAAGGCTGGCGGCAACTTGGCAAGCTTCTCTGCTGTGGTATCGGCTCGCGGCCCCTCATCCTTCTCGACAATCGTCGTTGTTCCCTTCTTACCAGGAACCTCTACAGGTACAATCTCGTTGCGGAAAAAGTTGGACTCAACCGCATGAGCTGCCCGCAACTGACTTTGCAGGGCAAAATCATCGATCTCTTCACGGTTCAGGTGGTAGTCAGAGCAGATGTTTTCCGCAGTTATGCCCATATGAATATCGTTAAAAGCGTCGATCAAGCCATCCCGCAGCATCTCATCAACCAGTTGACCGTCGCCCATGCGGTAGCCAAAGCGAGCCTTCTCCACGAGATAGGGGGCCTGGCTCATGCTCTCCATACCACCGGCGACGACGATTTCAGCCTCACCCAGTTTGATTGCCTGGGCCGCCAGCATCACAGCCCGCAGGCCACTACCACAGACTTGATTGATTGTCATCGCGGGAATAGAAACGGGCAACGCGGCATGAATGGCCGCTTGACGAGCCGGGTTCTGCCCCAGACCTGCTTGCAGTACGTTGCCCATAATGACCTCATCGACCTGATTTGGCTTGAGGTCAGCCCGATCTAGTGCTGCCCGAATAGCAATTTCGCCTAACTTGACGGCTGGTATTTGTGCTAGTGAGCCACCATATATGCCAATCGCTGTACGCACTGCGCTTACAATAACTGCATCTTGTGCTTCAGCCATGAGTCTTTACTCCTTCGTAGGGTAAGAATATATCTTCGCTGCTCCATTAAAAACAAGGGGTCAGGGCACATGTCCCCCAGACATGTTGCCACGCAAGGGGGTGCCCTGGCGTCCTTCTACTACTCGTCCAATGTGCTAATGTCACCAACCGGATGACCTAGCTCCTGAGCTTTGACAACGCGCCGCATGATCTTGCCGGAGCGAGTTCTGGGCAGGTTAGGTACGAACTCAAGCTCATCTGGTGTGGCTACCGCACCAACAATAGTGCGCACATGCAATTTGAGTTCTTTGGCTAGATCGTCTGAAGGCTCGAAGCCATTTTTGAGAATGACGAATACCTTGACGCGCTCACCCTTCATCTCATCTGGTTTGCCAATAGCCGCAACCTCTGCAACGGCAGGATGACTGACCAGGCTCGACTCGATCTCTGCCGAACCGAGGCGATGACCGCTTACCTTGATGACATCGTCCATGCGACCCTGAATACGGAAGTAGCCGTCGCTATCCATGTGAGCGGCATCACCAGCCGTGTACACGCCTGGTACGTTGTTCCAATAGCTTTCGTACCGCTCTGGATTGCCAAAGATCGTTCGCATCAGACTGGGCCAAGGTTGACGTACGATTAAGTACCCACCTTTGCCTTTAGGAACTGAGTCGCCATTCTTATCCGATACGTCAGCCTCAATAGCTGGCAGTGGACGGGTTGCGCTGCCCGGCTTGAGTGGGAGAATTGGAGTTGGGCTAATCATAATCGAGCCGGTCTCGGTCTGCCACCAGGTATCCATAATCGGCAATTCGTCGCGTCCGATGTTCTTACGGTACCACATCCAGGCTTCAGGATTGATTGGCTCGCCCACCGATCCTAGCAGGCGCAAGCTTGTGAGATCATGTTTGGCAGGCCACTCCTCGCCATGCTTTGCCAGGCTGCGAATAGCGGTTGGGGCAGTATAGAGGATCGTCGCTTTGTGCTTCTCGACGACACTCCAAAATCTATCGGGGGCCGGGTAGGTTGGCGTGCCCTCGAAGAGAATACTGGTTACGCCAGTCATGAGTGGTCCATAAACGCTGTAGCTGTGACCTGTCACCCAGCCTATGTCGGCGGTACACCAGAACACGTCGCTATCTTTGATATCAAAGACAAATTTGGTGGTGGCATAGACGCCGACAGCATAGCCGCCATGTACGTGGACGACTCCCTTGGGCTTGCCTGTGCTGCCACTGGTGTAGAGGATGTAGAGCATATCTTCACTATCCATTGGCTCACATGGAACGACAGTATCTTCGGGAATGTCGGCCAGCAGATCGTCCATGTAGAGGTCACGGCCCGACTTCATAGCGACATCTTTTCCTAGCCGCTTAACGACGACCATCTTTTCGACGGTTGGAGCGTCGGCAACGGCCTCGTCGGCAATCTTTTTGAGTTCGATTGTTTTGCCGCCGCGATAGTTGCCGTCGGCGGTGATAACTACCTTCGCCTCACAATCATTGATGCGATCTTTCAATGCACTTGCTGCAAAGCCGCCGAACACTACCATATGCACCGCTCCCAGTCGAGCAACTGCCAATAGAGCCGCCACGAGTTCGGGAATCATGGGCATATAGATCGCAACACGGTCGCCCTTCTTTACACCCAAATTTTGCAAACCCTTCGCCATACGGTTCGTCAGCACATACAGGTCTTTGTAGGTGATGGTGCGGGTCGAGCCGTCGTCGCTCTCCCAGTAATAGGCTACTTTATCGCGCGTAGGAGTCTGCATATGCCTATCCAGGCAGCTATAGACGATATTGCACTTTCCGCCCACGAACCATTTGAAGAAGGGCTTATTGGTCCATTCAAAGGTGCTCTGCCAGGGTTCAAACCAGTGAAGCTCTTTTGCCTGGTCATCCCAATATTCAAAGCGGTTTTCTAGCGACCACTTGTAGAACGTCTCGTAGTCTTCAAAGCCTTTCGACTTCATATAGGCCATAATGTTGGCGTTCTTTACTACGTCATTAGATGGTGCGAAAACTCGATCTTCGATCAGAAAGCTATCAGTATGCTCCAAATCAAGGTTGCTACTCATAGAGGCTTAGTCTCCTTACTACGTTGTAATAGCACTACTGTAGAGGGTGTCTTTCAAGAGTGTGGAGTGTGCTATATGTACACGCCGCCGTTGATACTAATGGCTTGAGCTGTCATATAGTCTCCCTCAGTGACGATATAGCGCACGCAGGCAGCGATCTCTTCTGCCGCACCGAAGCGTCCCATAGGAATTTTAGCGAGAATCTTCTCGCGAATGTTATCTGGCACATCCCAGAGCATATCGGTTTCGGTAAAGCCAGGGCAGACCGCATTCACGGTAATACCATGTCGAGATACCTCCAGCGCAACCGACTTGGTAAAGCCGATGATGCCGGACTTCGTAGCGGCATAGTTCGACTGCCCAATATTGCCACCTTGCGCCACAAATGAGCTAATATTCACGACCCTGCCGCTCTTGCGCTCCAGCATGAAGGGAAGTGCTTGCTTGGTACAATTAAAAACGCTGTCCAAATTGGTGTGTATCACCGCGTCCCAATCATTCTTGGTCATGTTTTTGAGGGTTTTATCGCGAGTGATACCAGCGTTGTTGACTAAGATGTCGATCTGCCCAAAGGTCTCGATTGTCTTCTTTATCATCTCGCCTACCTGATCGTAGTCGGTTACGTCGGCCTTCACAGCTATGGCCTTCGCTCCAAGTCCGGTAAGCTCGTTGGCTAGTGCTTCCGCAGGTTCAGCACTGTTACTGTAGTTCACTACTACATTTGCGCCTGACATTCCTAGTTCTTTGGCAATCGCCCAGCCGATTCCTCGACCGGCTCCAGTAACGATTGCTACTTTGCCGTCCAGACGCTTACTCATGCTCATACCTTTACTCCTTTAAAGGGATTACAAGCTTATAGTTATCAGCGTTCGGATGTGCACGGTGAGACAGTGATAGTTTATCGCTGATGACTCATCGGCTTTTGAACAATCCAGGTTCTACTTCAACACGAGGCAGATACCGCCACGTTTCCCCGCAGGGTGGAAATACTGTTTTTCGTTAGTTGGAGAAGCTATGTAGCTTACTCTACAAGACAGGCACTACAAACAATCTAAGGCTCGCCTCGATGAGGCAGGTGACAGGTACCGAAATACTGTTCAATGACTCTAAAGAGTAGTGAGGGAAGGACAAGGGTATTCTACCTCTATCCCGTCTTTTTATTACGGGAGACACACGCGATAAGATACAAGTGTTTAGCGGTGTGTATCCAAAGGATAGTGTAGCATATTGGAAAACTATTTGTAAAGAAAACTGATATACTCTACAATGTTACGAGGCATGAGAGCGCACATGGGACTTAGGCCGTATACGTTCGTGCCTGGTGTAGCCTACTCTTTATGAAGAGTGAGCGTGTTTCAATTTTTTGTTTCTTTCTACTCGGAAAAATTCCGAGAAACTCGTGAGAAAAGTGTCCATAAGGAGACGCCTAGCCGCCGAGTCCTTTATTAGAATGGCTCATAAAAAATGCGTACATAGCCTCGCTTGCACTTGGGCCGCGCGAGTCAGTATAAGAGCCGCTGGGGCTGCCTCCCGACCACGCATGGCCCATATTGTTGATTCTCCAATATTCTTGGACTGCGTTTCCCCCATTGTCATTCCATGCATATACCTTACTGGCATGACCACCTGGAACTTGCATAGGTGTAACGCTTGTGGGACGATTGAAGTAGGCATTGTAGGTCCCGTACGATGCTAAATGGTCAGTTTGCATCCATTGCCGCACGAGCTGATCTCCGTTGATAGGAGAGACAACAGGATCATTTGTGCCGTGAAAAACGATGGTGGGGACAACACGGGCGAAGCGTCCCATGGCTTTATAGGCTGCTTGCCCCTGCTGGACCGGATCTGGCCCCCCCTGGCGCATAGCTTTGTACCCATCACGGAGTGAGGTCGCGGCCTGATATTCTAGGGCTGAGTGTGCACCGACTGCCGCAAAGAGGTCGGGATATGTAGCTCCCATAATTGCAGCCATCGTTCCACCTGCTGAGAGACCTGCGATGTAGATACGACGTGCGTCGATTGCCCATAGGGAAGTCGTCTGCGTGATAGTTTGTACAATGCCAGCAATGGCTGCTGGCTCCCCGCTATTTCGGGACTGGTTTGGAGGGGTAAACCAGTTCCAACAGAGTCCCTGATTATAATTGTTTGTTTGCTGTGGATATACCACAATGAAACCGTACTCCTCGGCCAGCAAATTCATTTGTGTAGCAGCGGCAAAATCGTCTGCTGTCTGCGTACAACCATGCAACAAAACGAAAAGCGGGACGGCTGTTCCAACGGAATAGCTTGATGGGGTATAGACAAAGTATGGACGACTACCGACAGAACTACGAAACGTATACTGTTGCCACATAGGACTCCTAGGTTAAGGGGGCATGATAGTAGGGGTCTAATTTATTACACCCGCGCTGCCACCGATGTTGGGTGCTTAGCGAACAGGGTGTAATAAATTAGACCCCTACACCGTTGAAGGCGTGCCGAACGGGGGGTGTAATAAATGAGATCCTACTGTGAGCGAGTCTCCAGCCAGCTTCGCATTTTCGGCCAGAGATTCTTCTTCGCATCCGAACCCGTCAACAAACCAATGTGTCCGGCATCGAGAACATAAAGCTCTTTATCCTGACTGCTTATGAGACTCATCGTGGCTTCAGCTTGAGGGAGAGTGCAAATGTGATCTTTTGTGCCAGCGATATTGAGAACAGGACAGGTGATGTTCGAGAGGTCTACGCGCTGCCCGCGAAGTTTCATCTCGCCCTTCACAAGCTTATTGTGCTGGTAGAAGTCGCGGATCCACTGCTTGAAGGCCGCGCCCGCGAACGGGACACCATCATTGACCCACTTGTTCATAGCGAGCCAGGTCTCCATAGGCTTGCCGTGCATGACGCGATCCCACATGGTAACGTAGGTGCCAATATAGTTTGGGACGGGCCTGGTCAAGCGATTTCCTGTATCAACCAGTTCGCCTGGCACATTTCCAAAAGCCTCTGCCAGGAGATCAGGATTGAGGTATTTCTCACTGGTCATGAGCCCGTAGAGGCCCATAGTGTCCGGTGTAAAATCGGTGGGAGCGGTAAGCAGGATGAGGTTCTTGAGCGGTTTTCCAGGGAAAAGGGAGGCATACATCGCGCTCATTGTTCCGCCCATGCAAAATCCCAGGATGGTCAACTCCTCTGCGTGGGAATTTCTCAGCACCTTCTTCACAGCGCGATGAATATAGTCTAACACGTAGTTTTCGAACGTCAGGTCTTTATCCTCGTCGCCAGGCGTTCCCCAGTCGAGCATGTAAACATCAAAACCCTGGTTCGACAGGTATTCCACGAAACTATTGCCAGGCATCAAATCCATGACATAGGGACGGTTGATGAGTGCATAGATCAGCAGAATGGGAACCGGAAACCGCTTCTCAAGCGATGGCTGATAGTGATAGAGCCTGGCCTTGTTCTTGGTCCAGATCACCTCCTTAGGTGTTCGACCCGTCTCGGCCTTAGCTCCCTCTAGCAGAATATGCATGGCCTGCATGTAATTCTTGTAGGTATTTTCAACATCGCTCACCGAAGGTAGAACAACATTGTCTTTTATCATCTGGCTCTCCTCATGCGCGTTCTTGCGTTGACCCCAATCATCGTCCATGATGATCATTTGATTTCAATTTTCGGCTCAATATCTTTGGTCTTTTAGGAAACCTCTTTTTTCTTTGGTGCCTTGCGCCGCGCGGCACCATCAGACTTAGCGGTTTCCGAAGCCTCTTTAGCTTGGATATTCTTTAACACATTCAGCAGCGTATCCAGCTTGCTCTCGACTCCATCCAGGCGTCCTGCGAGACTCTCTATCGCCCCAGTCCTTTCCAGGACAGCGGGAAGCGCATCGAGGGGACCTAATTTGCCCTCAACTTGTTCCAGTCGTGCCGCTAGCCCTCCTATCGCCTCAGTCCTCTTCAGGACAGCGGGAAGTGTGTCAAGGGTATTCAACTTGCTCTCTACCTGTCCCAGCCGCGCCGCTAGACCCTCTATCGCCTCGGTTCTCTCTGCAAGGGTGGAAAGCGTGTCAAGGGTATTCAACTTGCTCTCTACCTGTCCCAGCTGCGTCGCTAGGCCCTCTACTAACTCGCTTGTTGCCATATTCGAGTAGCCGTACTCGAAGTTCTCAAAGGCATCCTCGATCTTATCGACCTTGTCTTCTAGCGAGATGACCAGTTCCGCCACTCTGGCAATATCTGAACGCGTAGGGAGTTGGAGGTTTTTAAAGTACTGTTCGTTTACACGATTAGAAACACTGACAGCACTCGTAAAAGTTTCTATGAACTGGCGCTGTGCCTCCAGAAATCGCTCGGAGCTGATCGTATCCCCAACAGCTTGTGACAATGTATCGCTGGTGGCATCGTACCACTGCTTAACGAAAGTGACCGGGTCTGTTGAGCCAATTTCTCCGCTCACCATCTTAGCTCTCGTCTCGTTCAGTATCTTCAGCCACTGGTTGGAGAACTCTACAGAGGCTTTCCCCCACTCGGAGGCTCGTTTCCATGCATCCGTTGTGGCATCAAACCACTGCTTCCAGACCTCTATGGGGTCTATCATGCCTGATGAACCAGCCTTCAACTGCTCCTGGGCCTCTCCTATATTCTTCATCCACAAGCGGGAAAGACCATAGGGGTCCATGGAAGTTTCTTTGCTGCTATCAAGGACATTCGACCATACCTTGGAAGACGTTTCGTACCATTGCTTCCAGAGTTCCATCGGGTCCATGAGATTTGGCATTCTCGCCTCGTCTGCCATTGTGTGTTCTCCTTTCGCATACGTGAGACCGTCACTCTATACAGTAATTTTAACAGAAGGGAGAGATAAAAAAGAGGGCTGAGGCTTGTGCTCTAGCCCTCTGATAATGTGCTATGAGTTTGATTGCTCGGTAACGCTCTGTGTGGCGTTTACCGTGTTCTGATTAGCTCTTTGCACGGCGTCCTGCGTCTGCTGAGTTACTCTCTGAGAGGCATCCTGCATCTGCTGAGCAGTTCTTTGTACGGCGTCCTGCATCTGTTGGGTAGCCTTCTGAACGTTCTCTAGCCCCTGCCGCGTAACTGCATTAGCAGTATTGAAAGTCTGTTGATAGTAGTAGAGTGGAGTGCGTAGAAAGTTCATATAAACATTCATTGACTCCTGCATCAGGCCCTGAAAGTTTTCCTGCTGCTTCTGAACCTGCTGATTCAGCTCCTGCACGACTTGCTGATAGTTTTGTTGCTGCTTCCGAGTCTGCTGCTCCAACTCCTGTTCTACCTCTTGTCCCAAGTGCTGAGTCAGGCTTTGAATTGCTTGTTGCTGTCGCTGAGCCTGCTGTCCCAGCTCTTGCACCAGAGATTGAGTATTCTCTGCCTGGTTCTTGAGAACCTCTAGCCCATTCGTGAACACGTTTTGAGCGAACCTCATGTTCCGCTCCTGCGCTGCAAGAATACTATTGGTGACTGCCTGATTCGACTCTCGAAGAGATCGGATCATATCCAAAGCAGTTTCATTGACGTTATCTTGTGCCATGATCTTAACTTACTCCTCTTTTATGATCTTCTCACAGGAAATCTGCAAGAAGCAACGATTACGAACTTCGTTCGAATTTCTAAACTTACTGCTCGTCCTTCTTGTCCGTCTGTGTTGACTGCCCAGTGTAGAGCTGAAAGAAGGTGTTCATCATCTTCTGATATTGGTTTAACGACTCGGTCCAGAACTTGAGATAAGCCTCGCCGGTCGCTGTGATCGAGTAGATACGCCGTGCGGGTCCTCCCTCAGAGGTATCCCATGTAGAGCAGACCATGCCGTCCTTCTCCATCTGGCGGAGTGTCCGGTAGAACGTGCCTGGGTTCATCGTGGCTAGCCCATAGGCCGTCATCTTCTCCATTAACTCGTAGCCGTAGGAGTTCCACTGCCGGAGCATCAAGAGGACGAGAGGCACGAGCCAATTCTTCGACCAGGCATCAGTTGACACGTTAGGAAAATCGTTATCTTTGTTTACTTCTGCCATACCACACCTATATGCATATAGTTGCTTAGATGCTTCTCTCAAATAGAGTACTTTAGCATCTATATGCATTTTACACATATATACAGGGTTTGTCAAGGGGAACAAGGAATCAACTCGCATCTAAACTCATCCAAATAGCTTCTCATAAATGCTGTACGCCTCTGCGCCAATCTTCGTCCAGTCTCCGTTGTCATCGTATCACCCAGCTTGAGTAGTTTCGAGTAGAAGTGGTCGAGCATGTAGTGTTGGTCGTCGGGCGTATGCTGTTGCGCAAATGGATCGACAGGATGGTATGACCGTGTTTCGCGAGTACGCTGAACCGCGCCAGTCACAGCCCAGCGGAGAATACCAATGGCTCCAATCCCGTCGAGGCGGTCGGCGTCGCGCACACTCTGTGCCTCTAGTGTGAGTGGTTTGACGCCGCGACTGAAACTATGGGCGATGATTGCATGAAGAATGGCTTGCTGTTGCTTGTCGGGGACTCCATAGCTTTGCATGAGCGTTGTGGCAAGTGCCACCGAGAGGTCAGCGTGATGTTCCGTTTCATTATGCAGTGCGGTACGTCCCAGATCATGGAGCAGGGCCGCCATGCCGACGATAAAACGGTCCGCCCTCTCTTGCTCAGCTATGTGTAGAGCAAGTGTGTAGACCCTGCTCACATGCTCCCACCCATGGGCGAGATCGTCTATCCCTGTAAAACGCTGTTGCACCTCTTCATAGACACGCGATATTACCTGTGGCTCTTCAAATACTTTTTCTCTTTGTTCCATATAGTGAAGAAAAACTCTTCTTTTCCTCTCTTATACTATAAAGAAGACACTTGTAATGGTTGCCGGAGATGTGGGAGACCCACAAGAGGTCTCCCTACTGGTTTTATTGTCAATTCATTATACGAAAGTCAGCAATCGCCTATCAAAAATCCCCTGCTTGGGTGATGTTTTATTTCGCTTGCTTGCTATACTACAAATAAGGATATTTACTCGTCAAGTTCACATCTTATAATGCCGGAAGGAGTCGTTATGCATTCTACCCATATTGATGGGAGGCAGCATACTGATACTACAACCGCCACGGAGTCATCTCTGTCTTTCACAAAAAAAGAAACTGCCTCTGTTGCCCTCCAGAGGAGTGGCAGCAGAGGTGTTACAGATACATTGCGAACTGATGTGATAAGTGTGCTCCTCGTGGACGACCATGCTTTGATCCGTGAAGGGTTGCGTCAACTCTTCACCTTAGAGCAAGACATACAGGTGGTGGGAGAGGCGGTAGATGGTATCGAAGCGTTGCATGCGATTCAGCGGTTACGTCCCGACGTGGTATTGATGGATATTCACATGCCCATCATTGACGGCATCGCTGTTACTCGCCAGACTACGCAGGAGTTCCCCGATGTCGCGGTCATCATGCTCACGATGCATCGAGATCACCAACAGATGTTGCAGGCGATGAAAAGTGGTGCGCGAGGGTACCTCCTCAAAAGCGCCTCTATTCGTGAGGTCGCGCAAGCCATCAGGACGGTTCACGCGGGTGGCATGCTGGTCGAGCCGGTGCTGACCGGTGCCATCGTCAGCGAATTACGCCGCCTCTCGGACACCTCCAGGGAGAGTCAACGCTTGCTCGACCTGCTCACCGAGAAAGAGATCGAGATTGTGCGTTACGTCGCAACCGGAATGAGCAACAAGGAGATCGCCGACAAACTAGCCTACTCTGAGAAAACAGTCAAGAACTACCTCTCAATCATCTTCCAAAAGCTGAATATCCGTGATCGCACACAAGCAGCAATTCTAGCATTGAGACAGGGATTGCTGTCGGAGTGAGTCCAGTCGCAGGGGAGGACAAGGGCCATTTTTTTCGGCACCCCTGAATGGGGACACACCAATCCTTCGCTCCCTCTCGTGAGAGAACTCATCCAACGAGGTGAACACATTCTGTACTACTCTCTGGAAGAATTTCGACCAGCGATAGAAAAGGCAGGAGCTACTTTTCGAGACTATGGGGACATATTTCCTTGATTTGCTTCAAACAGAGAAATTGAGTTGAGGCGGCCTGAACTCCCTCTTCGGTGTCCAGGGACCCTTCAACCGTTTGGGCCTCCTTTTTTGGGGAAACGAGACTGTACGACTTACTGATGGCTTGATTTCCGCAGGGGACGGAAGAAGGCGCGGATGTCCTCGGCGACTTGTTCTGGCTCTTCCCACTCCAGGAAGTGACCGCCGTGAGGGATTTCTGTCCAACGATTCACGCGGTAGGACCGCTCGACCCACTCACGCGGTGTGGGAAACAAGTCCTTTGGAGACATCAACATGCCCGTGGGCAGCTCCACACGTCCCCAGTTGCCTGGGTTGCGCGCCGTTTCGTAGTAGAGCCGAATCGAGGAGTTGATTGTCCGGGTTGCCCAGTAGATCGTCAGGTTGGTGAGCAGTTCGTCCTTGGTGAAGCACTTCTCGATGTTGCCATCACAGTCACTCCACGCTCGGAATTTCTCGAGAATCCACGCCGCCAGTCCTGCTGGGGAGTCGTTCAGCCCGTAGGCGAGCGTTTGCGGCTTGCTCGAGTGTTCCATGGCGTAGGCCATCTCCTGCTGATTCCAGCGCTGAGCGTTCGCCACGAACTCCTGCTCCGCCTTCGTCAAGTTGTCAGGCACCTGCCCAACATAGGGGTTCGTACCGCTATGGTGAAGGCCAATCAGCAGACCAGAATGGGCAAGCGCGAGCTGTTGTGAGACACCAGCGCCCAGGTCGCTGGCCCGCACGCCAAAGCGTTCGTACCCTAATTCTTCCGTCATTAGCCTGGCGAAGAGGTCAGCGATGCGTCCGGTGCTCATGTCCTTTTCACTGGGTCGGTCGGAAAATCCGTAGCCTGGCAGCGACGGAACGATCACATCAAACGAATCGGTCGCGTTGCTCCCGTGACGTACAGGGTCGGTCAGCAGCGGAATGATCTTCAGCATTTGCCAGAACGAACTGGGCCAGCCGTGAAGGAGAACGAGCGGCAAGGGGTTGTCGCCTTTGCCACGCTCATGAAGAAAATGAATACCGAAGCCATCCACGGTGGCGCGAAAATGGGCAAAGGTGTTGAGAAATTCCTCCTGCTTGCGCCAATTAAAGGTGTTCTGCCAGTAGTCAAGGAACTCTTTCAGGTACGCCAAATTCGTGCCGTAATCCCAGGCCGCGTCCGACACTTCGTCGGTCCAGCGTGTACGTGTCAGCCGTTGACGCAAGTCATCAAGCGTTTCTTGCGAGATGTTCACGCTGAAAGATGTTACACTCATAGAAGCCCTCCTATACATGGGTAGATTTCCACGAAGACCATGCTACCAGGGTAAGGGCTTCCCGTGGCGGAAGAAGCCACCCGTCGGTCCGTCGTCGGGGAGGGTGGCCGCCCACACGACGCTCGCCGCCCCCTCCTCAACTGGATGGGCACCCATAGCCTCCATACCAGGAGCGGTGGCAGTCAAGCCTGGGCAGACTGCGTTGACGAGGATGCCGGAGCCTTCCAGTTCGGCGGCCAACTTCACCGTGAGCGCGTTGAGGGCCGCCTTGGAGATTCCGTAGCTTGCAACCGATCCGCGATTCGTTGTCAGTCCAAACTGCTGATCGCTATGAGAACCTGCCCCGCTCGACACATTCACGATCCGTCCGTGCTTGCTCTTATGGATCAAGGGCAGCAATGCTTGACTGGTGCGCCACGCACCAAACATATTCGTTTCAAAAACCGCATGAGCTGCCTTCAAATCGGCTGTGGTTGCCTTCTCCGACCAATCGACGTAGGCGGCGGCGTTGTTGACGAGCACGTCCACTCTTCCGAACTCCTGCTCCAGCACGGCGGCGAGGTGGCGGGTACTCTCGTCCTGTGTGACATCGAGGGCGTGGGGCCGGACATCAAGCCCCTCCCCGACCAACTGCTGCGCGGCAACTTCGGCCTTGGCGAGATTGCGCGCAGTGATGATTACTGTCATGCCATGTCTTGCGAGTTGGCGGCATACCTCGAACCCGATGCCATGACTGGCACCAGTGATCAGCACGACCTGTGAACTCGCTCGTTCCTTGGCGTCCATCCGAGCCTCCTTACCTTTCTTCCCTTTGATGCTCGTTGACAAGGGCGTGGGATTTCCCAACTCTTGCCCACGGCCTGTTTATGACAATAATAAAAAGATTCGTTGCAGCGATAGAGCATACTGACGTCTTTCCGCCGCCCACAGACAAGCAAGCCTTCGCCCCAGTGCCAGCAATCTCGCTTACGAAGAACAGTGTACATGAGCCAAGGGGTGAAGCGATAACCCGAATACGTGCAGAAATAACCAATTTCTACGATATTGTGTTTGCTAGGCTTCCTCGTCGGTGGTGCGGCGGTACTCAAGTGGCGTGAGCACGAGCTTGCGCTTGAAGAAACGTGCGAAATGCGTAGGCTCCTCGAAGCCCAGATACTCCGCAACCTCTGCGACGCTAAGGTCGGTGTAGCGCAGGAGTTTCTTCGCTTCAATCAGTAAGCGATCCACAATCAGATCATAGGCCCTTCGCCCTAACGTGTTCGAGACTGCCTGGCTGAGGTGTTTGGGTGTGACGTTCAACAGTTCTGCGTACGCTTGAACGCTTTGCCGTGAGAGGTAGTGCTGCTCAAGCAACTGCTGGAAGTGTGTGGCGAGCGTAGACTTCACGGGTGGATTCTCCTGATTCGAGCGGTAGCTTTCGTACAGACCTTTGCAGTCGAACAAGAGTGCCAGCAGCAGGGCTTGCAGCATAGGCACGCGATACGGATGGTGGCTCTTAAACGTGTGCTCTAGACGCGCGAAGTGATCCCGTAGAGCGGCTTTCTCCTGGGGCGTAAGGGGCAGCACGTTGATCTCGGTTGGGCGGAAGAACGGGAAGTCCTCCAACAGGGAGGTCGAGTGGCGACTCAGGAATTCTGGCTGGAAGTACACGATAAAGCCGCGCTGCGCCTCGCCCCGCACCCAGGCGGATACATGCCCAGGCGACTGGAAGGAAATCGTGTTGCTGGGTCCGCTCAAGCGCTCGGTGTTGAGCTCAATCACCGCGTCGTGTGAGTTGTCCTCAAGCAGCATGATACAGTAAAAACGCAGGGTGTACGGAGGCATCACCTTGCGCGTGGAGGGGTAGGTCTCCTCGAGGGTGTACGCGTGAAAGTCGGGCAGGTCGGTGCGTCCGGTGAAGCCCATGACTTCGTGGCTGTGGTTGATGTCGTCGAAATGAAGAATTTGCTTTCGGCGTTGCATCACTGGCATGCTCCCATTGAAAGGTGAATGATGTGGTACTCCTGTAAACTCTTCTGCCTGGTAGAAAGTTAGCTTATCAAGCTCATTCTTTCGTATCGTCTTCTGGTGTTTGAGGCTGTGTATCTGGAGCATTCTGCTCCAGATAGTAACTTACGATTAGTGCGATACCTACTCCGAGTGGTATCAATCCGGGTAACAGCCACGGGCCAAGGTGGAAGGGTGTGGTTGTAAATGCTGTTGGCAAGAGGAAACCTATGGGGTAGAGACCTACGGTAAGTGAGAGTCCGACCATGGCGATAATCAAGCCTGCACGTAACATACGCCGACTGCGCTTCAATCTTTGTGGATTCTCGTCACGTAGACTATTCGGGTGAATTCCCTGATTAATGAGGGCCATCCGCTCTCGATGATGCAGATAGCGCAAGAGCACGATGAAGCCGAAGAATATGGCGAGGGCCATAAGCCAGCCAATTAAGATAGTCAACGCGTTTGCAGACATACTTGTACCTCACTACTTCTGTTTTACGTATGTATGGTATGATACATAGAGCCAGAAAGTTGTTTCACTTCTCGTTGGGAAAAGATGTGAAACCTTTTCCAGGTATTGACCTTCTAAGAGAAAGTATGAGCGAGTACCAGTTGCACTCATCACAGAGCATAGGGACGTCCCTTTCACATACTACCCCTGTCTATACAGAGCAGGCAGAGCAAGATGATGTGGGGCTCGTTGCTGCAAGCCGAAGCGGGGACCAGGACGCTTTCGCCCTGCTTGTACAACATCATCAACAGCGCGTCTTCAACCTCGTTTATCGTATGCTTCAGCAGTACGAGGAGGCCAATGAAGTTACCCAGGAAACATTTCTTGCAGCGTGGCAAGGTCTGCCGTCGTTTCGTGGTGATGCACGTTTCTCTACCTGGCTCTATCGCATTGCCTACAATTGCTGCTTGAAGCAACTCGATCAGTGTAAAAGAGATAGAGCATTACAGATGGCGATACAAGAAGAGCAAATGTTGGAAAGTGCCGATAGTGACGGGCGCACAGATGCTGAGATCGATGCGCATGAACGTCAAACTCTTGTTCGTGAGCAGCTCTCTACACTTCCCGCGAAGTACCGCCTCGTGCTAGTGTTGCGTCATCTACAAGAAAAGACTTACGAGGAGATGGCAGAGATTCTTGCCATGCCCATAGGCACCATTAAAACACATTTGTTTCGAGCACGCAATCTGCTTAAGGAACGTCTGCAAGCGTTTGAGCAGGAGTTGAGTGCAAGATCGAGAGGCTACTAATGCGTTGTTCTCATGCTGCTCAACAGTTACAACTTTATGTCGATAAACAACTCACGTTAGAAGAGATACGCGTACTTGAATTACATCTCTCCTCCTGTTATGATTGTCGCAGAGAGCTTCACTTCCTGGAGGAGGTTGCTGTCTCGCTTGAAGATATTCAGCCAGTTGCGGAGCCTACTAACTTAACGGCGAATATCATGCGCCGCGTGGCTCTCGATGTGCGAGCATGTGAGCGAGAGCAAGCTGTGTCATATGTACCTTTGCGCCCCTCATTGAGAGAAGCACTGGTTGCTATTGTGCTCGCAACGATAACTACGTTAGGCGTGATTCTAGGTCAACCTTCGCTTCGTGCGGTGTTGCCTTTTGCCAACGGTCACGGTCAGCTTACCCAGGTTATCATCAGTACCTCGCAGTTTCTATCAAGCATCAATAGTGGGACATTGACATGGGCCTTCTGGATATTGGGGACACTTCTAGGGGTGTGCATCACTCTTGTATTAGCTGGCGATGAGATGCGCGGCGAATGGTTTAAAGCGATGACTGATCGCTTACCTGTGTGGTGATGTATATAGGTAGGGGTCTATCATGTGTTGTGACAAATGAATGCGGCAGAATCGTGTAGAGGTCTCATTTATTACACTCTCGTGTGCCAATGATCCCATGATGGTCCCGCGACAACAAGGGTGTAATAAATGAGACCTCTACACAAGTTCTATCTCTCTTGCCGATTTTTTTGTCTAAGCGCATTATTGGCGCATCCGCTCTAATGAATGGGGGGAACGGACGTCCGTGGGTGTGATAAATCAGGCCCCTACGGTTGCTTGCGTGGGTGTGATAAATCAGGCCCCTACGGTTGCTTGCGTGGGTGTGATAAATCAGGCCCCTACGGTTGCTTGCGTGGGTGTGATAATGTCCTTGAATAAAATAATGTGGCAATGATCCGCAATGATCCCCTCCGTAGGGGCGCAATTGATTGCGCCCTGTCTGGGCTGCGGGCGCAATCGGGCTGCGGGCGCAATCAATTGCGCCCCTACAGGAGCATTTCTATGACCGCATTATTTTGTTAAAAAGCATAATCAGGCCCCTACGGTTGCCTGTTCAATTGGCGAATGCACCAATTATAGTGTCCGAGTAAGAGTATAGGATGGTATGGATATAGTCAGAAGACGTCGCCCCAGCGAGATTGCATATGGTTTCCTTCTACTTTCTCATCCTATTCCTGTCCTGTTCCATACAATCGCAGTTGCGGTTTTCGCTCTCATTGCCACCTGGCCTCGCTTTAATTGGGGTGTTCTTGCCCTTGTTGTCGCGGCACATACAGCTATGCAGTGTTCTATTGCCGTGCTTAACGACTACTGTGATCGTCACCTTGATGCTATAAGCAAGAAACACAAGCCCATTTCACTAGGGCTGGTGCAACCGCGTGAAGCCTTAATCGCCGGTTTGCTCTTGATCGTTCTTATGGTATTGCTCCTGCTGCCGCTTAACCCGCTGGCGTTGCTGATCTCATGCATCTATCTCGCGCTGGGACAAGCCTACAATCTGGGACTGAAATCGACACCGTTCAGCGGGATTGTATTCGCGCTGGCAATACCGCTCATTCCGCTGTATGCCTTCCTTGGGGTGGATCATGTCTTGCCTGTGATACTGTGGCTTGTACCCGTTGGCGCGCTGCTAGGAATTGCTCTGAACCTTGCTAATTCGATACTGGATATCGAGGAAGATGCGGCAAATGGTGCGCGTACCCTCGCCGTCGTCCTGGGGGTAAGAGGTACTTACAGAGCATGCCCTCTGCTCATTGTGCTAAGTATCATCCTCATTGGTGCGCTCACCGTGACACATATAGTATCCGCACAGATACAGATAGTAGCGACTACACTGGTTCTTGCTGGTCTGATGACGCTGGCTCTCGTATTTTTCGTTACTGCAAGAAATGCCGCGAGGCCAAACAAGCTCTATTTTTATCTCGTTGTATTGATTGGTTTCATTCTTGCCGCAGGCTGGCTCATAGGAGTTCTCATCTAATGCCACTACGTCTTACCGCACTCGAAAATATACTCGCTCGTCTCAATATCTTGCCCACACCGCTTTTAGATGCACCACTTGCGGCAGGTATCGCCAAAGTGCTTGTGACCGCCTGTGAAATGGGTATCTTCGACCTGTTGAGCAAGGGAGGGCTTAGCGTGGAGGTGCTGGCGAAAAAGCTAGATAGTGATCCACAAGGTCTGCAACTGCTGCTGCAATTGCTTGTCTCGGCTGGCTATCTTCGCGAGCGCAACGCCAAATATCGCAATACATGGGTGACGCAGCGCTGGCTCACCAGCAGTTCATCCGTAAACATCGCTCCCTACGTTATTCACAGTCCCGATATTGTCGCCATCTGGGATCATATGCCTGAGGTCGTGCGCAACAACAAGCAGGCTATTGGCATGCCCTACGCGGAAGATGCCAGCGTCCCTGAAACTCAGATGCTTCTAGCGAGACACTACGCAGGTCTTGCTTCGCTAGCAACCGCGTTAGGAAGTGAGATCATCAACCGAGTACAGGTACCACGGGGAGTATCTCAACTGCTCGATGTAGGCGGCTCGCATGCGGGTTATAGTGCGCTCTTCTGCCGCAAATATCCACGTCTACATGCTACAATTATGGACATCCAGCCAGGAATAGAGGCCGGACGACGTACCGCTAAGATGATGAGACTTGAAGACCGCATGAGCTTTGTCTGCGCCGACATCGTGCAAGACGATTTCACGCAGCAATTCTCAGAACAGTTTGATATAGCGTTATATTTTCATATCGCGCACCTGCTGCAACCAGAGATCAATCAAGCGACACTGGCGAAGGTTGCGAAGACGCTCAAGCCGGGAGGAGTGCTCGTCTACGTCGATCAGGTTACGGACCAGACGCATAACTCTCGCCTGGCGTCGTTGATGGTACAGTTCATGGCCTTGACGGTAACGACGATAGGTGGGACGTGTTATCCATTTCCGGCAGTGAAGGAATGGTTGGAGAATGCCGGGATGGGGCAGGTGAAGAGTCATAGATTGTTGACGCCGGGGGCGACGCTGATAACGGCTGTGAAGGGATGAAATAAGGTAAGGGCAACAAAAAAGCGGCGACAGCAAATGTCGCCGCTAGTCGGGGTGAGAGGATTTGAACCTCCGACCACTACAACCCCATTGTAGTGCGCTACCGGGCTGCGCTACACCCCGAAATTGGAATGAGTCAAGTATAGCAGAAAATAGGTTTACTCGTCAAGACATTTTTCTCCAATTGCTCTTGACAACATCCCAATCTATCGAGTATTGTTTGTACAGAACGAATAGTTGTCAGGTATCAATAGTTGCGTATGGACAATAAAATGTAGTAAGTAGCTCCAGAAAGGAACAAGTTGGCTGATGGTAAGTGATAGCATGCCTGAAGAGACTGATCGGAGCGGATCGGAGATTGACGGGCAGGTTGAGAAGTTTTTTTTGCTCTGGTCTATGGTGCGTCAGCAGATGATGGGGGCGCACTTTAAGCAGCAGCATCAGCTTGCAATAAGTGCTACACAGTTTATGGTGCTTGGTGTGATGGATGAGGCACGAGGACGTGAGCCGTGTACGATTGGTTCGCTGGCGAATCGGTTGGGCCTCGATCCGGCTACACTGGTGCGTACTGTCGATAGCCTGGAGAAGCGTGGTTGGGTTGAACGCCGCCGTGACACTCAGGATCGTCGCCAGGTATTTGTCGAGTTTACCAGGCAAGGACTTGCAGAGCAAGAGGCATTAATCCACCTGTTTAAGATGCGCCTCGCGGAGATTGTGCGTTCGATGAGCGATGAAGGACGTGTTTCTTTATTGAAGGGTCTTCAGGAGTTTGTGAACGTGGGTCAACAACTGGCGGATAAAAACGATATATCGCATTGACAAGAATGCGATATATCGTTATACTGAAAGAAAAGATATGTCGCATTCTATATACTATAAGAAAGGTTGTGCTCATGGTTGAAAAGATAGTAAATACAACAGAGATCACGCGCGAGATACAGACGCTGGATGTGCCTCAGGATGCCATCATTGACGTGCGCGACCTGAGGAAGGTCTATGCAGGTGGAGTTGAGGCGGTCAAAGGCATCAGTTTCTATGTACGGGAAGGCGAGTTTTTTGGCTTCCTCGGTCCTAATGGTGCTGGCAAATCAACGACGATTAAGATATTAATTACACTGCTGGGCCGTACGGGGGGTACCGCGACTATCCTGGGTCGTGATGTCAATGCGGAGAGTACGCTTGTGCGGCGCTTGATCGGCTACGCGGCACAGGAAGCCAGTCCCGATGATGACCTGACGGGGCGCGAGAACCTGAATATCCAGGGCAATCTCTATCATATCGACAAGGCGGTACTCAGGCAGCGTATTGAGGAATTGATTGAACTGATGGATCTGCAAGAGGCGGCAAACCGCAGGGTGGGGACCTATTCGGGTGGTATGCGTAAGCGTCTCGACCTTGCCTGTGCGCTTATTCACCGTCCCCGTATTCTCTTTCTGGACGAGCCGACGACTGGCCTTGATCCACAGAACCGAGCCGGACTCTGGAAGTACCTTGAGCGGCTCAATAAGCAGGAGAGGCTGACGATCTTTCTGACGACGCACTATATGGAAGAGGCCGACAGGCTATGCGAGCGACTTGCTATTATCGACGGTGGCACGATCATCGCGGAGGGCAGCCCTACTGAGTTAAAGGCTCGCCTTGGTGGTGATGTGATTACGCTCTCGTTCAAGAACAACGAGATGTCGGTTGAGGAGCAGGCGAAGCGCGCGCAAGAAGCACTGCAGGGGCAGTCATTTTTACGCAGCGCGACCGTGAGTACAGAGAACAATCTGACGATTGTCGTAGAAAATGGTACCGAGGCGGTTCCTCAGGTGATGCGGCTTATGGATAATTTGGGACTTCCTGTCGCTGGTTTGAATTTGACCAGCCCTTCACTCGACGATGTGTTCTTAAAGTATACGGGCATGCGTATTCGTCAGGATGATCCGGTTGCCTATACACCAGGGGGTGGAAGAGGCCCGTGGGCAGCGCGTCGGCGCAGGTAATACTCAAGCGAAGAAAGGATGTGTCGCATGGCAAATGCTACAAATACGATGAACACGATAGCGGAGCCGTTGGCTCCAGTTGACTCAAATCCGGTTACGGACCTGTTTCGCGATACTGCTACGCTCTATCGTCGGGCGATCTTGAAAATGTTCCGTGTTCCCGCTCAGCTCTACTTTTCGCTGGTGCAGCCGCTGATCTGGTTTCTGCTCTTCGGGCAGCTTTTCAGTCGATTGACGAGTGGATTTGGCGCTATTCCTCCTGGTGCTCCCAATCCAGTGACAGCGCAATTTGGGACTGATAACTATGAGGCGTTTTTCCTGCCTGCCATCATCATTCAGGTATTGCTCTTCGGTGCTGCTAGCTCAGCCCTCGGCATTATCAATGATGATCAGAGCGGCTACCTGAACAAGTTGCGTGTCTCTCCTATCAACCGCATAGCTATTCTGATCGGTGGTCTTCTCGCAGACCTGACCCGTATGCTGTTGCAGGTTGTCGTTTTGCTGCTCGTCGGTTTCATATTCGGAGTACGATTCCAGTATGCTGCGCTGATTCCGCTGATCTTCGTGATCGCGGCACTCTTCGGTTTGATGATGGGCGGCTTAGGCTTGTTTGTGGGACTTACCACGCGTAACACGCAGGCGACATTCCTCATCATTAACTTCTTTACGCTGCCACTGCTCTTCACCAGTACAGCACAATTGCCTATGAAGTTTTTACCGGACTGGCTACAGGTGGTCTCGCGCTACAATCCAGTGACCTATGCGGTCAACAGCATACGCGTGATTGTGACGGGCTTGAACCAGCAGCAAATTTCAGATGGGCAGACGGTATCTGGCATAATATTCCTCGGTTTGGGCGTGTTACTGGTGCTAACTGTGATAGCACTCGGTGTCGCAACGCTTAGATTCAGAAAACAGGTGCAGTAATAGACTGGGATCGGATTTGATGATTTCATCAAAAACCACTCGTAGGGGCCCGATTTATCGCGCCCAAAGATGGGGGTGAGGAGAAAGCGTGAGCAAGTGCTAACATTGCCCCACCCCCATCTTTGGGCGCGATAAATCGGGCCCCTACAGGACCTACCTCCCGTTTTTGCTAGAACCGTGCCTGATGTAACTGTTGTTAAGAGTTGTCAATCACATTATAATGGTGGACAAATAAGGTAGCAAATGAGGGAAAGAAACATGAAATGTAACAATGATGGTTGTTTGGGGGAGTATGAGCAGCGGGACGTTGTGCATACAGTGCGTCAAGGAAACCGTATTATTGTGATCGATCATGTACCCGCAGAGGTATGTACAGCCTGTGGTGATGTGTTGTTTTCGCCCGAGACTGTACGTCAGATAGAGACACTACGATATACTGCGATGCCTCCAACACGTACTGTTCCTCTTTATGACTTCTCTCAAGCGAAGTCAGCATAGGTACTGCAAAATCAGCAATGAAAAACTAGACTTTATAACCGAACTCTGATAAAATGTGACCCAAGATACTATACTACAAAAAGCGATGATGGGAAGAGTAAGTGGATAGAGACCGCGCAGAGAGAAGGGGCCACCGACTGCAAGCCTCTTTGCGGAACCGTTCGCCGAAGTTCACCCCGGAGCTGGCTGTTGAAATGTAGAGCAGTAACATATCACTCTCACATCGTAGACAGCCCCGGATGTCCCCGTTATAGGACTGACCAAGTGGAATTTGACTGCACATGCTGCCAGGTAGGGGTGCGATTTATCGCAGCCTGCGGTAGATAGCATCAAATTCAATATGGGTGGTACCACGGAGTTTTACCGACACTTCGTCCCTGTTGACGATGCGTCGGTTTTTGATTTTTTGGAGGATGTAGAATGCTAGGACAACTCGATATGCTGCTGAAACAACTCGATGAGCTACTCGCACGCGCCATTGTGGAGTTGGAGCAGATTGACGCGTCGGCGGCGTTAGACGAGTGGGACACGCGCTATCTCGGGCGCAACCGTGGCGAACTCAAAAACCTCTCGGCAGTAATGCCGAAACTGTCGAAGGAAGAACGACCCGTTGTTGGACAGAAGATTAACGCGGTCAAGACCGAATTAGAGCAGCAACTTGCTGCTAAACGCGAGGCCCTGCGTCAACGTGAATTATTGCAATCGCTAGAGCAGGAGCGCATCGACGTAACCTTGCCTGGACGTGAACTGCCTGTGGGACATATGCACCCACTTTCGCGGGTTATATGGGAGGTCACACGTATTTTCGCTAATATGGGCTTCCAGGTCGTGCAGGGACCAGAGGTAGAGACCGACTACTATAATTTCCAGGCCCTCAACCTTCCCGCCGACCATCCTTCCCGCGACATGCAGGATACTTTTTGGATTGTGCCAGGCGAAATTTTGTTGAGGACACAGACCTCGCCCATGCAGATTCGCACGATGGAACAGATGCGCCCACCGGTACGCGTCGTCGTGCCTGGCAAGGTTTTCCGTTACGAAGCGGTAGATGCCTCTCATGAAGCCATGTTCCATCAGATTGAAGGGTTACTCGTCGATGAGCAGTGTACAATGTCTGATTTGAAGGGCTGCCTGGAACGCTTCGCACGTGAAATGTTCGGTGAGAAGCGACGCGTGCGCTTCCGTGGAAGCTACTTCCCATTCACCGAGCCGAGTGCTGAAGTTGATATAGATTGCCCGTTCTGCGACGGCAAGGGCTGCCGCACCTGTAAATACACGGGCTGGTTGGAGATTCTTGGATCAGGAATGGTTGACCCACGCGTACTGCGGCAGGTGGGCTATGATCCCGCGAAGTATCGGGGTTTCGCCTTCGGTATGGGCGTCGAGCGTATCGCTATGTTGAAATACGACGTAAATGAGATACGCCTCTTCTCGGGCGATGACCTGCGCTTCTTGCGCCAATTCTAATACATCATTATGCAATGCATTGCATCGTCGTAGGGGCCCGATTGATCGCGTCCGCGTTCGGGGATCATACAACATTGATTCTGTGGTGAAACAAGGGCCCGATCAATCGGGCCCCTACATCGGTGGTGAAATAAGGGCCCGATCAATCGGGCCCCTACGAAGGAGATACTCGTATGAGAGTGCCACTGAGCTGGCTCAAGGATTATGTTGACATAAAAGAGTCGCCTGAAGAATTGGCGTACACGCTGACGATGGCGGGATTAGAGGTCGAGACTATTGATTATATAGGCGCGGGTTGGGGCGATAAGATCATCACAGCACAAATTACTCACCTGGAAAAGGTGGAGAGATCCGACCACTTGAACTACACACACGTAAACACGGGCAGCGGAGAGCTTGGTGTTGTGTGTGGAGCACCCAATATCAAGCTGGGTGATAAGGTGCCGCTCGCATTGGTTGGTGCGAAGGTGGGAGATATTACTATCGGCGAGACGAAGAAGATGGGTTATGTCTCACAAGGAATGCTCTGCTCGCCGCGCGAACTTGGTATGGGCAATGATCATGCAGGCATCTACATCCTTGATCCCGATACTCCGCTTGGTGTGCGATTAGCAGATGTACTGGGCGAGGTTGTGCTGGAGTTCTCGATTAAGGCGCATCGCGGCGACCTATCATCTGTAATCGGCATCGCACGCGAGGTTGCGGCTTTGACGGGTCAGGAATTGCACCTTCCACAGCCTGTACTCCATGAGCAGGGAACACCTGCGACAGAGATGGCGAGGGTGACTGTGGAAGACTCTGATCTGTGTCCTCGTTACTCGGCACGCATTATCAGTACCATCCAGCTTGGTCCATCACCAAGCTGGATGGGGCGTCGGCTCCTCGCGGCTGGCATGCGTCCTATCAGTAACATAGTTGACATAACAAACTATGTAATGTTGGAGCTTGGTCAGCCATTGCACGGTTTTGATTATGAGCTTGTGCGCCAGCGTCATATTATCGTGCGCCGCGCTCACGAGGGTGAGATTCTGACGACGCTTGACGGTGTGAGGCGCAAATTAACGCCTGAGATGCTGCTTATCAGCGATGCAGAAGGTCCAACGGGGATTGCTGGTGTGATGGGCGGAGCGATCAGCGAGGTCAACGATAAGACGACAATGGTGCTGCTAGAGGCCGCGAATTTCAATGCAAGTAATGTGCGTCGTACCTCTGTTGCTCTTGGGCTGCGTACCGATGCATCGAGCCGCTTTGAGAAGGGACTTGATCCTGAATTGACCATAGCAGGTGCGAACCGTGCCGCTCAATTGATGGTGGAACTGGCGGGTGCGACGGTCAATCCAGGCATTATTGATGTCTATGCTGACCCTGTGAAGCCGCATACTATCGCCTTCACAACGCACGAGGTCGAGTGGCTTACAGGCATGAAGGTGACGCAGACCGAGGTTGTGGATGCTTTACGCGCGTTAAACTTTGAGGTCGTCGCGGACGCCGATGAGTTAGGTGAGAAGATGCTGGTGACTGTGCCAACCTACCGTGCTGATATTGAAGAGGGGGCCGATCTCGTGGAAGAGGTGCTGCGCATGATCGGCTATGATAAATTGCCCAACACTATTCCAACGGGTCCATTGCCGGAGCCACAGCGGGAGTCGTGGTTCGACCGTGAGCAGGAGGTCCGCACGCTGCTCGTTGGGGCGGGACTGAACGAGATCATCACCTATGCAATGACGAGCCGCGCGCGTATGGTTAACCTGCTGGCACAGGCGGATGCTACTTCAGCACGTTTTCTGTTAGGTTCGGGGAACAGCGATGGCTCCTCGAACGGTAAACAGGAACAGGCTGCTGTAGCGTATGCGACGAATGGCAGCTCAAAGGCTGTAGCCACATTCGATGCAAAAAGTGTTCCTGCGCTGATATTGACGAACCCGTTGAGTAGCGATCTAGAAGCTATGCGTCTGACACTCATGAGCGGCCTGTTAGAGACCGTACAGGAGAATAGCAAGCGCAACAAGGCGGGCCTACGCTTCTTCGAGATTGGAAGACGCTACCTGCCAACGGCTGATGCGCATAGTCTTCCCGATGAAAGGCGAAGTATTGGTATCGCGTTATGTGGCCCCGCAGAGATTTCGTGGGTGCCGGAGTTGGCACGTCCAGCCGATTTCTATGACCTCAAAGGTGTAGTAGAGACACTTTTGGATGGTTTGCATATTCAGCGCTACCGCTTCACACCGACTCAGCATCCAACGTTCCATCCTGGACGTTGTGCGCTGCTGGAATTGCCACGCCTTTCTGTTCAGGGAGAAGAGACGTTTAGCCCGGTAGGTGTTCTAGGCGAGGTGCATCCGCTGGTGCAGCAGCGATACGATCTTCCACAACGTGTGTACCTATGCGAGCTTGATCTCGAACAGCTTTACGCAGCCGTACCGCCTCGCTTGACCTATCAGCCTATCTCGCGCCACCAGGAATTGACGCGAGACCTGGCAATAGTGGTGGACCAACGTGTATTAGCACAAGAGGTGCATGATGGAATTGTTGCCAACGGTGGAGAACTGTTGCGCTCGGTAGCACTTTTCGATGTCTACGCTGGCGAGCCAATTCCAGCAGGCAAGAAGAACCTGACGTATTCGCTGGTGTATCAGGCGTCTGATCGTACGCTGACAGACGCCGAGGCAAATACGCTGCAAGACAAGATTATTCATGCACTGCATGATGCATTTGGTGCAACGCTAAGGTAAATCATAGCAAACTACATCCATTTTCGTATGCATGTGAAAATGGATGTAGTTTGCTATAGGTAATATGTCCTGTATTGATGTTTGCTTGATGTGACAAACTCAGCACACACGCGTTCTATGGTATAGGCATACTAACAGAAGAGTGCCTGTGTAATTTTTGTGAACGACGAGGGTTGGCACATGCGGGTAGAGGGTCTGGAAAGTCAGAAAAAACGGGACATGGGCCAGTGTTTGCATTGTCACAAACCGTGTAGTGAGACAACTTTATTTTGCGACGACTGTCGCTCGCTCCTGCACAATGATGACGAAGAGGTTGCATCTCCTGGCTCTTATGTAGATATAGCTGATGTATCGACATCACCACTACCAATATTTCCGTTAATGCATGAAGAGCATGGTAGGAACCTGGCTAGCGATACAGTACCGCAACCTACCGCGGTATCTCCTCAGCCTTCTCAGGGTCCACTGACGCCGCCGCCATCAATGCACAGCGTCTATACCGATATGGTAGAGCAGGCGATACAACGGCTCAATGATGCGGCGCGAAGGATTGCAGCGGTAGAGCAGGGAGAGCGACGATCCCCCCGTGCCTCACGTCTTTCGCCTTTCCGTGACATTTCTGCAGACATTCAACGTCACAGCACTCCACTTCCTAAAGCTACTGCAAATACGGGGAATGTACCAAAGAAGCTCTCTGAAGTAACAGGGAGCCGTATGCCCGATCTCTGGCCCTGGCTACCGGACACGGAGGAGGCCGAAAATGATGCCTGGGCGAATCATACTGATCCTTTGATCAGGCGTCGTTTTCCTGATAGTTCTGAGGCCGCACGTATTGAGGAAGAGGATGAGCGTCGTGCCAGGGCGGAAGGAGTTGTCACGCAAACATTCGCTGGTCGTCATCCACAGATGGCCCGTCTGCGTACTGCATTTGTATGCCTGACTCTTCTCGCGTTGCTTGCCCTGGTAATTGATACCGTATTGGTTTCAGTTGCTTTTTTGCATCCTCATCATTCCACACCCGTCATCTCTGGCCCACCGACTTTAACTATCACTTCGCCAGGAAGAACCGATAATCAGGCTCATTATGGACAAAGCATTGTGCTGCATCTTTTGCATTTTTCCGCGCTTTCCAATGTATACATTACTCATGATGTTGAAGAGCCTATGATGCTCAGTACAGGTTCTCCTCTTATCCGGGTCGGACGCAGCGGGTCGGCGGATGTATCGACAGTTGTTGATACCGAATGGGGTCCTGGTTTCCACAATGTTGAGGCTGAGGATGTCAAAAGCCATTACACTGCAAATGCAACGCTACAGATTGTAGGCGCGGGTCCATCTCAGCCGCCGCATCTGGCACTTCAGACGACAGAGCTTGATTTTGGACAGGACATTCAGGGTGCAAACACCCTCAAGCCGTTCAAGCTCTCCAACCGTGGTGGTAGCTCGATCTCATGGGCGGCGAGTTGCGACAAACCCTGGCTAGTGCTTACGCCCACTCAGGGCGTCTTTAGCAAAGATCAGATAATTTCGATTGGTGTTCAGCGTGGCACCTTAGCTCCAGGAACATATCAGGGAAAGATCACCTTTTCATCGAACGTGGGCAGTCCTATATCTATTCAAGTCGATATGAAGGTGGACAAGCTGCCATCTTATGGTGCGGTTCTCATGATTACACCTGCTGTCCTCTCGTTTACGTCGTTTGATGGAGCAGGCGACCCGGCTGGTCAGGTGCTAGTTGTAAGTAATCCAGGTAAACAGCCACTTTCCTGGTCACTCTCAAACAATTCTTCAGCACAGTCAGATCAGGGCGCATTCCTGGCAGCAAGCGGCTCGACAACAAGTTGGTTGAGCACTAACTCGACATCAGGTACAGTCGTTCCCGGCTCTACTAACGTGATAAGTGTCAATGCGCACAGTCAAAATCTTTTGCCTGGTGCTTATACTGATACACTTGTGTTTTCTGCAACTTCCTCGGGTAAAGTGTGGAATAGTACACAGAGTGTGGCCGTCTCTCTCACCGTTCAACCGCATTGCAGTTTGACGCTGAGTACAGGCGGCATGACCTTTACTGCTGTTGCTAACAGTAGCAATTCTGGCAACCAGGCGTTAGCGGTGAGTGCTTCGCCAAGTTGTAGTAGTGCTATCGACTGGCACGCGACCTCTTCCGCAGGCTGGCTCACGATTGCTCCCACGAGTGGTCAAGCCAGGTCTACAAGTAATTCAACTATATCCGTTGGCGTCAATACTAGTAACGTGGGACCAGGGACCTATACGGCAAATATTGCCGTTGTATCGTCTCAGGGTCAGAGTACCCAGTCAGTGGCGGTGGTTGTGACAGTGCAAGCACCGCCGTCGCCTCAGGCACCGATTATAGCAGCTGCACCTTTAACCGTTAACTTTAGTACAACGCAGGGCCAAGCAAATCCTGCGGGTCAGGCTGTGGCTATTTCCAATACTGGTCATAGCGCACTCCGATGGAGTACATCAGTAAGTCAGTTAGCGACGACATGGCTTGGTGCTTCTCCCGTTGGGGGGATGATCGATCCTGGGCAGTCAGGTCAGGTAATGATAAATGTAAATGCTAATGCGTTACCTCCTGGTACCTTTAATGGTCTAGTAACGTTAAACGGCACCGATACGACTGATAATCAGAATCCTGCTGGTGGTAGTCCGCAGACAATAGCTGTCCAGCTTCAGGTCAATCCACCTTGTATACTGGCGCAACCATCTTCAAGTGCACTCGCGTTTACCGCAATGCAGGGTGGTTCTAATCCTGCACCACAATCGGTTGCCCTCAGTGCATCAGGTAACTGTGTGTGGCCTCTGGCCTGGAAGGCAAGTGTCAGCGGTTCCGCGTCCTGGTTAAAACTTTCACCTGCCTCTGGCTCATTTGGGTCGGGCAGTCTTTCTGCTAGTACGGGAGTTGCTCCCAATATCGCGGGTCTGGCTCCTGGGACCTATACAACGCAACTCTCGATAAACGCGGAGGACTCCAACATGCTTGCGGCTCAGGGGAGTCCACAGGTTATCTCAGTCACTCTTACTGTGCAACAGCCGTGTCAACTTGTCCTGTCGCCTGCTAGCCTGTCTTTCAATGTCCCAGAGGGGCAGGTATCCTCGGCGCAGAACGTGTTTTTACATGAGTCAGGAGCTTGTGCTCGTCCCGTCTCCTGGAATGCATCAGGTGATGCGGGAAGTAGTGCCTGGCTCGTGCTCTCGCCTCCGTCGGGGACAGACAGTGGAAATGGTGGGACTGTTAGCATTAGCGTCAACGCGAATACTTTGCCTCCTGGAACCTATAAAGCCGCCGTCACTATAGCGGCTAGTGGGAACGGAAGCGCGCTCGTACAAGGTAGCCCACAAACCATCTCTGTCTCCGTGACGGTAACAGGTGCTTCTGTAAGTGGCGTTGTCAATGCTTGTGTCGATTCCACCTGTGCTGTCTCTGTGCCACTTCCTGGTGCTACGGTTAGCCTGACCAACTCTGCTGGAACGCAGGTTGTAAGTGTTGCCGCGGGTGTAGCAGGAAAATTTACTATGACAGATGTTCCACTCGGAACCTATACTGTCTCCGTTGCTGGAGCTAATAGCGCGGGCATACACTATGTTGGCTCTGTCTCAATCACCGTAAATGGGAACACGCAAAATGTCACTGTAAATGCTTTCCCTGGTTAATATCGAGCCCTACAGATTGTGGTACAATGGGCTGTGCTACGTATTCATGCATTACTGTATGTCAAGATACAACGTGACACATATTTGAAAAATCTTGTTTTGCAACGTTTATCAAAGACAAGTGATGAGTACTACCCATCACCATCCATAATGGGTTATGATACATTACATACACCCTCTAGAATGTACACAGTGGTCAAGGAGGATGGGGAAGCGCCCTCTATGGTACCAGCCCCAGATTGATTTATGGAGACGAAACGCTGCGCCCAATGCCATAAATTGTTACGAGTCGATACGCCGATATGCAGTCGGTGTAGATATACTTTTACAGAGAATAAGCGTAAGGTATCAGTTCGAGGAGCAACAAAACAATCTATCCCACCTGCATCACCGCACCGAGCTGGTCACTACTCCGGGCTACATCCTGAAGATCAACCTTATCAATCAAGTATGATCGCTGTACAGCGTCCTCCCATTCGGGAAACGGAGCGATTGCTTCCGCTACCAAAGTATTACAAAGAGCCCGAACATATCGAGTTACCTATTGTGGATACGCCAGCAAAGGCTGGTGTACGCTACGCCGAAGCGCCATCGAAAGCTGGTGATGTAGTTCTCGCATCTGCTCAGACTCAACAATATAGAAAATCGACATATAAAAAAACGTCTTACGAGGAATCGGAACATAGAAAACTACTTATGTCAGGTCGTGTTATACCCATGTTGCTTATACTCTCTTGCATCTTGTTTCTGCTTGCTAGTGGTATCTTAGTCTTTGTGCTGACGACGAAACCTGCATCTGTAGGAACGAAGGTCAATTCATCAAAGCTCACCAAGCAGGTCCCCGTCTCGCTTACAATGACGACTCCTCCAGTGGGTGCCATCAATATACAAAATACCTCGTTGAACTTTTTAACGATGCAAGGTACCAACCCAAATCCACAGGCGTTTACCATCACAAATACAGGTGATGCGCCGCTTGATTGGATCGCCGTGGAGAGTGGTCCTGGTGCCACATTCGCACCACTCTCAGCCTATCGCGGCACTCTCTCTTCTCAGGCTCATGTGGTAATTACTGTGACTCCAAAGGTTTCGACTTATAAAGATAGTATACTGGCGACTACCATTACCATCTCCGATAGTGATGCTAATACTGGCGTGGCGAGTCAGAAGATACCAGTCACAATCACTATTCAACAAAGGCAGGCCGCCATTTCTGTGTCGAAGGCAAACCTCTATCTGGACAATAGTGGTCAATACACAAATGCCTCTACGATAACGATCACGAATACAGGAAACGCTCCTCTTAATTGGGCTGCTGTTGTGCAAACAAATTCATCAACATATCCCTGGCTCTCTGTGAATAATGCAAGTGGAACGCTGGCACCAGGGGCTAGTAAGACGATAGTGGTACGTTGTGATGCCACGCATCTAGTATCCGGGACCTACCGAGGGTCAATAGTGATTAACGATAGTGACGCGGGAACTCTTGTCGCCAAGCAAACTGTATCCGTTGCGTTTGCGGTGTGATCAGTGTTTGATTGACGCTCACAGCCCTTCTGTGCTACACTCTGACAAGAATAGAATGGCCGTGATAAAGCCAGATTTATTGAAGCTATGCATTATACTACATTATCGACGGAGGAGAGAGTCGTGCCAACTATTTCGTTTATACGTGAAAATAAACTGGTTCAAGTGCAAGAGGGTGACAGTGTCCGCTATCCTGGCCTGGAGAATGATGTTCCCGTCTACTGCGGGTTATGGAAGTTTGCCAATTGTCATGGCAACGGCTTCTGCGGTACGGACCGCGTTGCCGTCTCGCCTTCAGTGAACACGAATCCTCTATCTTTTATGGAGAAGTTTTGGCTGCGCGGTGATCTCAGGAAGAATCCGAATGTACGCCTCGCCTGCCAGGTGCAGGTCTTTGGCGATGTCACCGTTGATACACAATGCAAGTGAAGGTCCAGCAGCAAAACACCCCTCATCCGATAAATGGATGAGGGGTGTTTTGCTGCTGGATGACTTTTAATTTCTCACAACGAAGAATAGCCGTTGTGCTAATTGATTGCCCCAGTAAAGTTCGACCATTCCCTCAGTAGGCTCTGGATACGCCCTCTCGATGTGCCCACTCGTAACGCCTCCCTCTTTTATGTCAATCGGAACGGTATCGTACAATGTATTGCCCGTGTACCATTTGATGTTGACCGTCCCTTTCGTTTGAGGGTGAACACTGTATGTTAAAAAAAATGGTTCTCCTGGTTTGAATACCTGATCCGTCTGCGAGGCAGTTGAGGTTCCTGGTAAGAGATGTAGTGTTGTAGTTGCAGAAGGAATAAGAAGATATGCCGGTCCTTTATCTACACGATCCGGTGGATTAGGCAGTGAAACGACGGTCGGACGCAGACTTGCTGGCGGGGGATTGCCTCCAGTAAGTACGCGGCTTACGAGATCGAGTTTACCACTTGCCTTCGCATAGTAGCCCGCACCGGTACACATCATCAAGGTGACGATGATGATGCTGAGAAAACCACTGATGGCGCGATAGCGAGGAATGATGGCACGAGGTTTGGTATACATGGGTGGAACATACACCATACCCTCTTCAAGAGGCACCATTTGTGCTGCTCGCGCGATATTTTGCGCAGGTACCAGTTGCGTTGGAGCAGCCTGTTGTGGCACCTGCTGGAGTCCCGTACTCCCTTGATAGGGAACTGGGAGCAGTAAATTCTCTTGCTGCTCGCGCGGGATATTTTGCATCTGTGACATTTGTGGTGGTTGTGCAGCGCCAGGTTGCACTCCCCAGAAGCCAGATTGGGGCTGCTGAACAGCATTTCCCGATTGTTGAAATGATGACGATTGCTCCCACTGCCATGGGGCGGCTCTATTACTGTTCTGAGGCATTCCCTGTAATGGGGAGGGTGCTCCACAATTAGGACACGGAGCCTCATTCTCTACACGTGTCGTTTTACAATATGCACAGATCATGCCTGTTCTCCCACATTTTTATGATGATTTAAGCTTACCTATATACTTGCTTCCTTGTTGATTCTATCAATACAATCTCACACTAGCATTGCTGATGCAGGTAATCAAGTATTGTCTCTTTCAATAGGGTAAAAGGGCTATCTTTTTTTGTCCTCTTCACCTTATATAAGCGCGTATCATTATGCATCTTTAGGGGCTACATGGGATAGAAATAGTTCCACATGACCAAGCTTAAAGAGATACCTCGGCCCGAGGAGAGCCATCCAAGGGAACCAGAATTTGTTTAAACATACTTGCGCTCCTTGCAATAGGTCTCAATAGAGGTATTATAAAGATAGTGTAAGATGAGGAACGAAGGAATTCAAGTGCGGAGCTTCCATACACTGGCTGACAGGCTTTGAACTCTATCCTTGCTAAGAGCGTCAGGGTTCTCTTGCGGGTGTCTATTGTAACGTGTTACCATTGAGTTATGAGAGTGTGTTCCTAGCATAGAAAGTTTCTTCTTAAAATAGAGGTTATGGCAGAATCACAAGATCAATGGTACAACCGACAAGCGGTGGAGCAACTCGCGTTGCATATTCCATTTGAGCGCGACACCGCCTCCAAATCAGAGCAGATAGAGATGCTGCGCGGGTTGGTCATTCGTCATGGCCGCGCTATGGACCCAACTATGTTTGGTTTCGAGGCCCGTACTGAGCTGATACGCCTGGGTCTATGGAGCCGCATTGGACCAGAATATGAGTAACAAAACAATCGTGATTACAGGCTGTTCAAGTGGCTTTGGACGAATCACAGCTCTGCGCCTCGTCAAAGAAGGCTGGCACGTCTTCGCCACCGTGCGTAAAGAGGTCAATCAAGCCGATCTCGTCGCCGAGGTTGAGGATGGCTACAAAGATAATCTTACCCCCATTCTGTGTGATATCACCAATACGCAGCAGGTCGCGGCCCTTGCGCAAAGAGTTGCGGAGGCAACGCCACGATTGGATGCCCTGCTCAATAATGCTGGAACCGCATTCGCGGCACCACTTGAATTGATGCCCCTGGACGATTTACGAGCACAGCTAGAGGTCAACGTGATCGGCCATGTTGGTGTTATACAGGCATTACTGCCGTTGCTCAAGGCGGCCCGGGGAACGATTATCAATGTTAGCAGTGTGGGAGGTCGCGTCTCTATACCTGTGGGAGGGGCCTATTCCGCTAGCAAGTTTGCTCTTGAGGCGCTTAGTGATGCATTGCGCCTCGAACTTGCTCCTTTTGGCGTGCGTGTTGTGGTAATCGAGCCGAGTTCCAGTCCAACGGATATCTGGAAGGTCAGCATGAAGCGGGCCTTAGATCAACTGCAACAGCACCGAGAAGGGCCTTACGCGCGGCTCCTGGCGAGGTTTGAGAAGATCGCCAGGGTCTCGGCCTCAAGAGGCTTTCCGCCAACGCTCTTTGCGGATACTATCGAGCGTATTCTCTCTAGCAAGAATCCGAGAACGCGTTATGTTGTTCCGCCCGCTGCTGCTATAGAAGTGGGACTACGCCGTTTTCTGCCCGATGCACTCTTTGATCGCATCCTGCGTGCTACGCTGCGCTGGTAGACTCAGTTTTTCTCAGAGGCGTCTGGCGAGGGCCAGCGTCCGTTAACAGCGCAGGAGTTTATGGAGCAGCAATACCGCGAAGGGAAAACTCTCAATATTCCTACACGACGACGATTAACCCAGGAAGAGCAAGCCGAGCGTGAGCGACTAGCAAAGTTGTTCGCCGGTGGTAAACCAATTTCTGAAATGGTGATTGAGGACCGAGGCCCGTACTAATGGGAACCTACTTTTTAGACACCTCGGCCATCGTCAAACGCTATGTTGCAGAGCAGGGGCAATCGCTGCTCTTAGACCTCTGTAGCCCCGAACAAGGGAACCCAAACAACTACCCTCAAGAAAGAAGTTCTGAGAGCAAAACGGATGAGCGTTGATGTACGCGTTTCGACAAAAGTGGACATCATCAATGTCTCGCACACTCGATTTTCTTCTCCCCTTATACTTCGTAGAGCTAACGAAGAAGCTTTATCGAGGCACTGAAAACCCTCGCATGGAACAGGTTGTTTTCCTCTCTGCATCAGGTGTATACTCAAGAAGAGGAAATAATCCTACAAGCCACACATGAGAACGTTGACTGTGACATCACACGTGACACCATTGACAGCTTACAGCCATGTATATAGCTTTATGCTGGTAGATAGCAGTGTGGCCGTTTACCAGTACAAACAGTGTTGTTAAGGAAAGAGGAGGAAACCAGATAATGGTACTCAAGGATACGCTGCTGTATCTCGCCCAGAATGAGAACTTACGCAACTTCGTCGTACACAATAAAGCCACGCGAGGCGTCTCTCGTCGCTTTGTCGCTGGCGAGGTCCTGGACGATGCTGTGCGGGCGACTCGCAGACTCAACCAGCGTGGCATCAGGGTCGCGCTTGACATGCTCGGCGAAAATGTCTCGGATGATAAGCAAGCTCGGTCCGCCGCCCTTGACTACATCGCCGCCCTTGACTGCATTCAGCAGAATGGTATGGATGCCAACATCTCTATCAAGCTCACCGCATTGGGACTCGATGTCTCACAGGACTTGTGCGAACAGAATGTGCGTACCATCCTGGAACATGCCAGGCAGAACTCCATGTTTGTCTGCATCGATATGGAGGGGTCAGACTATACCGAGCAGACCGTCGATATCACTTTACGCATGCGGAAGCAGTTTGAAAATGTTGGAACCGTCATTCAATCGTATCTGCATCGCAGCAAAGAAGATGTTGAGCGGATCATTGCTCAGAGCGTGCGTGTGCGACTTGTCAAGGGTGCATACAAGGAGCCTCCTGCCATCGCCTTCCAGCAGAAGAGCGAAGTTGACGATACCTACGTCCAACTTATGCTGATGTTACTTGCGCGCGGCAATTATCCCGCCGTCGCCACGCATGATGAGGCTATCATCAATGCCGCTTGTACCTTCGTGCGCGATCATGGTATCAACAAGACTGCTTTCGAGTTCCAGATGCTCTACGGTGTTCGGCGCGATTTGCAAGAAAAGCTGGTTCAGCAGGGCTATGACGTGCGTGTCTACGTGCCCTATGGCTCGCAGTGGTATCCCTACCTGATGCGTCGCATGGCGGAACGCCCCGCCAATCTTATGTTCGTTATGAGCAACGCGCTCCGTTAACCCAGGAGAGAAAGAGAAACGGCATGGTGAGGATGTTGACCATCAACGGTCAACATCCTCACCATGCCGTTTCTCTTTCTCTGTGATAAAATACGATAATATAATTATCCAAGAATTCAAGAATATGAGAGAACGAGGTAATGATTTCTAGCTGTGTGATCTCTGTTGGTATTGCGGATGTTCGTCACGATCCTGACCCCGCTTCCGAACTTGTGACGCAGGCTCTTATGAATGTAGCCGCAACTCCTGGTAAGATTTCAGGTAGGTGGACACAGGTACTCCTTCATGATTATAAAGGCTGGGTACGTAGTGATGAACTCGCGGAGCCAATCTCAAACGGCTTTACCAGGATTGGAGAGCACTGTGCGACGCCTCTGGGCTTGATTGCTGTAGTAAACGTGACGCACACGCCGCTGTATGACCATGAGACAGGACACGAGACACGAGACACGGCATATCTTTCTACTGTTCTACCACTTTTAGACACGACACGGGCAGACCGTGTTCAGGTGGCTTTACCTGGAGAACAGACGGGATGGCTAGCACGTCAGACAGTGGCTATTCGACAGCGTGAGACTCCTTATCCGTTCACGTCGGTATCTACGACGACTGGCTATGCGCGAGCCTTTCTGGGCGTTCCCTACTTATGGGGAGGCGTAAGTTGGGAGGGCATTGACTGTAGTGGTTTTGTTCAGCTTTGTTACCGTATGAGTGGGTACACTCTTCCCAGAGACGCCGATCAGCAGCATGACTCACAGCCTTACAAGGTTAAGCTGGAAGAGATGCAAGAAGGCGACCTGATCTTCTTCGGCGGCAAGTCTATCACACATGTTGCCCTGGCACTTAACCAGAAAGAGTTTATTCATGCCGAGGGACAAGAATACAATCACGTGACTATCAATAGCTTTGACACTGCGGATGCACATTATAATCAGCGGCTTGCCGATATCGTCTACGGACTAAAGCGGGTGGTAGTATAGATGCAATACGAGATCGAGCGCGAACTCTCTACGTTGGGTGGTCGCTCCGCGTGCGTTGTTGTACGACTGGACGAGGCCGCTCCTAGAGAACTTGTCTCGATTCACTGCGATATGCTCTTTCCCGCCGCGAGTCTTGTCAAAGTTCCTATACTGATAGAAGCGGCGCGGCAGATCGAATTTGGACTGCTTGCCTGGGATACACGCTACACTGTGCCTGATACTGCACATGTTTCCAGCAGTGGTGTCTTAACGGACCTCTCGCCGGACTTACGGCCAACGCTGAGAGATCTCGCACACCTGATGATAACTATCAGTGATAATACTGCCTCAAATATGTTGCTGAGTCTCATGGACATGGATTCCGTTAACACTACCATGCAGCAGTTAGGGGCGAACTCCACTCGAGTTGAACGGCGTTTTATGGACTTCGAGGCGCGCAAAGCTGGAAGCGAGAATTGGACGACAGCAGGTGATATGGCTTTGCTGCTTTCCTTCTTCTGTACCGACTTGCTGCCAGGAAGAGAGCAGATGCTCGAGATGTTGTTGCGCCAGAACGACCACAGCCTCCTGTCTGCTTATTGGAATGAAGATATCCCATTTGCTCATAAAACAGGCGAGTTAGAGGGTATCCTTCATGATGCGGGCATACTCTATCCTCCATATCCGGTGCAAACTCCTCAACCGCCGTTGATCGTTGTGGTCATGACCGCTGAGCAGAGCGATATACCACTGACAAGATACGTGCTGGCTCGTATCGGGCGAATAGTTTATAACCAGGAGGCATTATGACGATTCTACCCTATAAAGGTGTATGGCCCACTGTTGCTAAGGATGTGTTCATTGCTCCAGGCGCTGTGGTGATTGGGAATGTCACAATTCATGAAGGCTCGAGTATCTGGTACAACGCTGTTGTGCGCGGCGATGGCGCTCCCATCGTCATTGGTCGCTACACGAACATTCAGGATAACTGTACCTTGCATGTTGATGCTGATGCAGCATTGACCATAGGTGACGAATGCAGTGTTGGGCATAATGCCATTGTGCATGGTGCCACACTTGGCAATCGCGTTCTAGTGGGGATGAACGCTGTTGTACTATCTCATGCGGATGTTGGCTCTCAAACAATTGTTGGTGCATGCGCTCTAGTCAGCGAGCACAAAAGTATCCCAGGTGGTGTACTGGCTGTGGGTGTACCCGCAAAGGTAGCGCGGAACCTGACCGAGTCAGAGCGTGAGCATCTTGGAAGTAGTGCCGAGGGGTATTACAAACGGGGGTTAGATCATAAGCAATCGGTTGAAGAGTAAGAGCATAGACCGTTCAGGGTGCCCTTGTGGTCGCTGCTCCCTTGTCCTCATCATGCACCGAAGCAAAAGATTAGCTTCCCACCGTCACCTGGAACGTTGTTTGCGCTGGTGCTTGACCGGGGCGTTGAATGTTCACTCCAATATCCCATTGACCCGACATGGAGAAGGCTTCACTTTTGTCGAAGGTCGCGGTGTAGGCAGGATTGCCACCCGTTGCGTTGACAAGTGCTGTCCCCATATCCATTGCTTGCATGTTAGTATGCAATCGCACTTTGGCATCAGTGACTGGTTTGTCGCTGGCATCGGCAATGGCGATTATAACTGTATTTGTCGTGTTGACGCGTCCGGGAAGTATTTGTAACGTCACCGAGAGATTGCCTACCTGTTGCGTCTGTGTAGTGGTTGTGGTGCTTGTCGCGGCGGGTGGATTCGCGTAAGAGATATTCGGAAAGACGATAGGTGGTGCATAGAACGCCATCAGAGCGGAACAAAGTAGTACGCCAGCTCCAAGCAGTGCTTGCGTGCTTGCCGCTGCTTTCAGGCGACGTATCGTCTGTTCCAGCGCTGACTGGCGTGCGCGTCGTGCAGGTAGCTCAGCGTCTACAACTGGTAACAAGATGGCCTGGCGCGCGAGCTTCGGGCGTAGCATAAACAAGGCATATATACTGACAAGTAGGATGATTGCGACCAGTACAAGTTTGACAAGGAGAGCACGCCCATAGGGGTCAGTCAATAATAGTTGAGGAGCACTGATGGTTGCCTCGCTCAAGAAGAGGAGACTGACCGCCTGAACTCCTATACTAGCGATGATAAACGGTGTCAGGCGGCGCAGAAATGCCAGCAGCATCTCCGTATTAGAGTCAAGATCAATGCTTTGAAGCAAGGGGAGTAGTACATACCCGAGATAGGCAAGCCCCCCAAACCAGATACACTGCGCGAGAAGCGAGAGACCATCGAACACAACCGCGCTTGCACGCGTCTGTGCTACCTGTGCCGCGCTGCCTGTAAGGGCATAAGTGCAGACAATTAGCCCGGCGAGCAGGAGCCATGGAACCGTATATCGCTGTAGTGACGATGGAGTAGACAATGCATTATCAAGTTCTATTACAGCTTTCACCGCGCTTGTTGTACCGGGAGTAGAGTAATCGTGTAGCGACCGTAAGGGGCCAGAATGTGTCGCTCGTGGTTGTGCCTGTTCCGATAGCTCACGCTGCGCACGAGTTGTCCACCAGAGCAGGGTTAATGCACCAACAATTAGAAGTGTACGGAGCAGCCAGAGGCGACCATATGTGGTTTCGTCCAGCAGAAGGCCAAGTGCTGAGAGGTCAAGAGTTCCGTCATTCAATGCGCGGGTAATATGCACACTACGCAGGATCAGCGCCACAAATTCACCTACGAGGAGGGATGAGAGGCAGAGCCATTGCAACGGGACTGCCTGTTTCCTTGCACGGTCAAGTAGTTCACCAGCTCGCTCTGTGCGTGTAAGGATGAGCCGCTCTGTCACAAGAAGCCCTATCCAAAATGTCAGCGCAAGCAGGACGAGCCACTCCCATGCAACGGCCAGAATCCCAAGCAGATCAAGGTTACGCACCTTGTCCAAGTCATTGCTGCTGCCAGGACCGAGGGTTGGTTGTCCTGATACTCCTGTTGAGGAACGTCCGACATCGAAGCCAATAGAACCCCAGGTTGTGTGCCCATCGTCATTGGAAACGGCTGTCCAGCGCACAAAATAGCTGCCTTGTAGAAGCGAACTTGAGAGATACGTATCTAGCTCGCGTGGGTTATTTGGGGAGACAGCACTTCGCGTCTGTGTCGGAACGAATGCTCCATTTTGAACATAGGAGACGTTAGCGACACTTATGGAACTAATAGCTGTGTTAAAGAAGATGCGTACTACGCTCGGTACCTTGCTCACTGTCGAGCCATCGACTGGATCGGAGCCGATGACATAGGCATGCGCGAGCGCCGCTTGTGGTTGTATTACCGTCGCGGCAATACAAGAAATTACTATATTCAGCAGCAATGCTGGCAGCAAAACAAAGCTGAGAAAACGCCGATGCCTATGCTTCATGGATGCGACATTCTTTTTTATGAGACCAGAATGCACAAAGCTTGTGCATGTACGCAACGATTGTACACCAGTGACGCTATGCTCGCAATATGTCGGTATTCTTGGGTCTTTTCATTCCTGATGAACTTTGACAACCGAAGAAGGGAATTCGTAGGGGCGCAATCAATTGCGCCCCTACGAATTCCCTTCTTCGGTTGTCAAAGTTCATCAGGAGACCAGATGTTTGTCTCCAGGTCTAAAGCCCGTTATAATAAAAAGTACCAAAAGTACAGGAAGAAAAAAAGAATGGTATTCATGAATAAACGTTACTGGTGGCAATCTCTCTCTCGTCTCTTCATGTGGTCTCATGTTATAGGTGTCGTCGGCTTCTATCTGACGGTCTGGTGGCGTACAGTTCCTCGCTCTGAAGATCGTATAGAAAAGCTTGCTAAGAGAAACTCTAACTCATCTTCTGCTGGCAGTGGAGAGGGTCCAATGGTCTCAATTATTGTTCCTGCTCGAAATGAAGAAAACAATATTAATCGCTGTGTACGGTCACTTTTAGAACAGGATTATGAGCATTTTGAGGTGATCACTGTTGATGATGGCTCGACCGATGACACAGGTCGTCTTCTCGATGAGCTAGCACATACTCATTCCAACGGAAATCGTCTCTGGGTGCTTCGTCTCCGGAATGAACTGCCCGAGGGGTGGGCCGGTAAGCCTCACGCTATTCATATGGGAGTACAGGAGTCGCAAGGCGAATGGCTGCTGTTTACCGACGCGGACACCTGGCACGCTGCCAACGCGCTTCGCTCCGCCATCATGCAGGCAATCCAGGAGCGAGCAGACCTGTTTACGATGGGAACGGAGCAGGAATTGCCAACATTCTGGGAACGCGTCTTGATGCCGATGGCGTATCTTGGCATCAGCATGCAGTATCCTCCTCGGCTTGTAAACAATCCCAAAAGCAAGGTCGCAGTAGCCAATGGGCAGTACATCCTCATTCGTAGAGAGGTCTACGATAGTATTGGAGGCTATGCTTGTCCCGACCTTCGTGACACGTTGTTGGATGATCGTGACCTTGCGCGCGTCATCAAGGAAAATGGCTTCAAACTGCACTTTGTCGATGGACAGGACCTGGTACACGTTCACATGTATCAGGGCCTACGCGATACCTGGCGCGGGTGGCGCAAGAATGCTTATCTGGGCAGTCGCGGTGGATTGCTTTTTGTCCTGCTGGAACTGTTCGGTCTACCTATGGTCTCTATCGTCCCCTTTATTCTTCCCCTGCTTGCTCGCCTGACGAGAACGCGCAGCGGCGGGGGCGTCAGTTCAAGAGAGGCAAGCGTTGCGACTGCGCTAGAACTGACTCCTCTATTGTTATATCGTCTGTGGCTGAATAACATGTTGAGGATACCGTGGTATTACGCCTTCACGCATCCGTTAGCTGGTGCCATCTTCGAGGGAATATTGGGGGAGTCATCATGGCGCGTTCTTACGCGCAGAGGCGTTGATTGGCGTGGCAGACAATACCATAATGAGAAGGTTATAAATGTGCTGTCCAGAAAAAACTTATAGCCTATGCTTCTTGCTGCCTATATGTTGAGTTTCCGATGCTTTCATCGCAATGCCCAATGATGACGTATCGCGCAGAGTGCTGATGAGTAAACAGGTCAGCGCGAGAGTTGCCAGGACGGAACTGCGGCATGGAAGCCGTCCCAAGCATTGCGAATCTCGCGCCAACTGGCAGGCAAGGTTTCAGGTGTCCATGACGCAATCTGCTGATTGAGCGGGTTATTGCCGAACGCAAACAGAGCGAGCATGCTCACAAAGTAGATTGCAGCAACCAAGGTCAAGGTGAAGCCAGTTCGTCTCCAAAGGAGATACACGAGCTATTTACTGAGAGTGCCAAACCAGGATTTTGTGTAATTTATCAAGAATTACTTCACCTGGAACCTCGTTGCGTGGAGGGTACATTTCTGGCTCGTAGAATACATGTACTCCGTATCTTCTGAGCAGTCGCACACTTCTCATAAAGGCGGGATGAGCGTCAAGGCCCCCATTCTTACGGACGACAGGGACAGCCAGGATAGGTTTCTTGAGTCCCGTGAACTCGCACAGGAGACCAAGGGCAAGGGTATCGCTTATCCCCAATGCCCACTTGTTCAGCGTATTGAAGGTCGCGGGAAATACCACAATGGCATCTGCACGTGGTAGGGCATCAGGGTCTTCTGGTCGCTTATACTCGCTGCGTACCGGATGCCCTGTCAATTGGGCAAGCTGAGCCACATCGACGAACTGTGTTGCATTGGGAGTAAGAATCACACAGACATCCCATTTTGCATGTTGCGCGACCTTTACAAACTCTTGTACTAATGGAGCTGATCCAGCAGCACACGTAATTATGTAGAGAACATCTCCAGATGCCTTATTGCGTTCTGTTTCACTCATTGCACACTCATCAAAGCTTCTTTCAAATCTTTCATCCGGGGATGCTTCCCTATTGATGTCACGTTGAGTCTATCATACATCCCTTGCACACGGCTAATATGTCGCTCTGATCCATACCCTCTCGCTAGCTCGATTCCCTGGATGGCTAAATCTATTCCTTTCTCAATATCCCCGCTATAGGTGTGCGCTTGAGCCTTGATAATCGTGTACGAACCCATTTCACGTACAGTAGTTTTACAGAAGCTTCATAACGGCCTCTCTTTCGCAGGACATCCGCACGATGAATTTGTGCGAGGGAACTGATATTGGGGTCTCTCAATTCCTCTCCTAAATCAAGCATCTCCTGAAAATGTCCCATTGCATCAGTATATCGTAGCTGATCGAATGCGATCTTCCCTTGCATTTCGTGTGCATATGCAAGAACTTTCTGAGCAGGTCTGAGAAATTGACCATGATGCTTAGTCAGTGCATCATCCAACCGGACAGTCAAATTTGTTAAGTTCTCAGTGATGGGAATATTTTCCCCATCGGCCAACCAAAGAAGCCAGGAAAGCTTGATCGTTATTCGTCAGCTTTAGCTCACGCTCCTTCTCGTTTGCCATATCAATTCTCTCTCTTACATTATTGGTTGCTTATTAACACCTTGTTCCTAGTGGAGGAACACCTTGTTCCTTGATAATACCACTATTGCTTTTTATACTTCAATAGACGAGACATTTCGGTTCTACGTCCTTCGGGGTGAAATACGTAGGTGATGGTAGGGGCGCAATTGATTGCGCCTGTGCACATGCATCAATTTCCCGTGCGGGCGCAATCAATTGCGCCCCTACCATCACCCGGAAGCATGGAGACCTGACATTTCATAACGACATTTATGGGTAGGCAATTTGGCAACGCCAGAAAGTGAGGAAAACATTAAAGCAACTCGTCGGAGAGAAAGAGGCGATCAAGACGCTGGCTGAAACGTGGGAGAATGCATTGATATGAAAATAGTGACAAAGACAGAACCTACATTTATAGCATTAGGCAGATGCATTATTGGTGCATCGGCTCAATGAACGGGGGAACGGACATTGCTTCGCTCGTCCGTGGGCGTGATAAATCAGGCCCCTACGGCTGCCTGTTCAATTCTCGATGGTGGACAATCTTCTCATGGTCGATAATCGTGATACATCAGGGCCTGTTCAATTCTCGATGGTGGACAATCTTCTCATGGTCGATAATCGTGATACATCAAGCCCCTGTCGTTGCCTGTTCAATTGGCGGATGCACCGATTATGATTGTGCTTCATCGTCTGGAACACTCTCGACTAATAGCGCTTTTCCCCTTGTTTCTACAACTTCCAATATCCTCATACGTGGCTCAAGGTGCTCTGATTGCAATTGCACTATCCACGTTCGCTTTCTATTATTGGTTTCAGTATCACTAAGGTGCGCCTGAAATCTTCAATTTGGGTTATCGGTAATACCAACATAGGCTACAATATCGGTTCTAGGGTCAACAAGTTCGTAAACAAAGTAGAGCATCCTTATTCTCCTTACTCGCTAGGCCACCTCTATCGTGCATAGCCTAACTCAGTATGTCCGATTTGTTAACTATAGGCTGATTATTAGTACAGGTACCGAGTAGGCATGGTATACTATAGTTGTATTAGGAACAAGAAATAGGAGGACACATGATTGTAGTGGTATCTGACGAAATTTTAGAAGCAAAAGAAGTAGCAGCCTTGTTCAAAGTAAGCGTTCGGAGCATCACCCGCCTTGCAGAAAAAGGCGAACTCGTAGGATTCAAGGTAGGTGATCTCTGGCGATTTCAGCGTAGTGACGTAGAGGCGTATATCCAGGCTCAGAAACGTAAACGGCAACAAAAGAAGTCTAACCCGTGAATGCTTGTGCATTTCATGGTGCTTTCTTTGAAGAGATTTTTATGCTAGCTGTGTATTGATAGGTGAAATATGACACGAAAGGCGAAATACCCTAATAGACTTAGAAAGCTTCTTTAAGAAGCTGGTTTAACCATACGAGAGATTCATCGAGAAACAGCTATTCCTGAGAGTACATTGTATTACTGGGCTGCTGGACATGGAGTAATTCCGAAAGAAGATCGCATAACACTTGCCCATGTGATAGGTTGCTCTATCCTGGATCTAGCACCAAAATATGATATGCTAAAATTACTGGGTGAGAGTAATATGTCAGCACTTGGGAATGAAATGATGATCAAACGCCGTGAACTTTTACACTTGCTCAGTGTCGCGGGTGGTGCTCTATTTATTTCAGATATAGATTGGGATCATATAAAAATATCCTTGACAAAGCCATCATCTATCGACACAACGTTGGTTAATGATTTGGAAACAATCAATAGTCATTGCTGGAGTCTCTTTCTAACAGCTTCACCAAAGTCTACTGTACTTGATGGAGCGCTAGGACAACTAAAAATGTACATGCAGTTTATCAAAGATGTACAGACGAAACAGGCACATCAACGCCTATGTGCTCTAGTAAGCAGCATGAGTCAACTAGCAGGAGAAATATTCTTCGACTTACATGATCATGATGCCGCTCAAGCTTGTTACTCATTTGCTGCATTGTCTGCAAAGGAAGCTAGAGCATACGATCTTTGGGCAAGTGCATTGGTGCGTCACTCCTACCTACCAATCTTTGATGAACGTTATGAAGAAGCACTGCTATTGCTCAAACAAGCTGAACAAATAGCACGGCGAGGCGATTCGGAACTCCCCACAAGATACTGGGCAGCGGCAACCTATGCTGAAGCAGAAGCAGGTGTAGGAAATCTTAAAGCCTGTCAATGCGCGTTAGAGAGAGCAAACGGTACATGTCATCTCATAGGAACAAGTCCAGGATGGATACGTTTTGATGGATCGCGATTGCCTGCACTTCTAGCATCGCTGGAATAGAGGAAGGAAAACTATGGATTTTGAGCAGGGTTATCGTTTGACACGACAGGCATGGATTGATGGCGTTAACGAGTTTCATCCCACTCCAAAGGAATCGTATACACTGCCCTGGGAAAAAATGTCTTCTTGGGAGCAAGAAGCAGTGAAATCTCTCTATCATGAAGTGCGTGGTATTCTTCTTCCTAGCCTCAAGCAGGGAATACGAATCCCCCGAGAACATGGTGGTTATCTGGTCAGTGCTATATGGAATGTGCTTATGTTTCAACTTTTGCATGATCCAAAACCATCATACGTAAAACATTTCAATGATTTGGATGAATGGCAGCAGAAAACAGACATCAAGATGTTTGAGGCGATAGAATCAACAGTACTTCAAGAAGTACCCTAAGAAGCCAGGATAAGCTGAAAGTCAATCATTAAACATCCTCTCTAGTAGAGGGTGTTTTTTATACCGTTCAATAGCAGGGTAGCTTAATTAGAGACTCTTTGGAGAGAACTTGGAGACCTGTTAAAGAGAAAGCTACATTTTTACGCATCACATTTGGTACTCTTTCAATATGTTGATATTGTTAATACTCTCCAAATGAGGTATGTAGTGACCCCCTAGAACTGGAGACTTTTTTAGCCTCTCATTTCAACGTCTAGGGGCGAGGTGAGAGTGATTCCATGTATCATAGCAGATCAGGTAGTTGATTGGCTAGACTGCTGAGTATACCAT
>JAABUQ010000512.1_pt1 | contig 89304 bp, 89 predicted proteins | sample 5560001 | NCBI WGS metagenome assembly JAABUQ01 (sample SAMN10711888, study PRJNA513371) | rock metagenome | isolation source: Antarctica rocks | place: Antarctica: Victoria Land, Finger Mt nord | collected 2015-12-18
GGGAGGGTGTTTGATGCGTTGCAGGTGGGGAGGGTGGCGAGGGGGTGGGTGTTTGGGGTGGTGTTGCAGGCGGTTAGGGCGGTGGTGCAGTAGAACGGGGAGTGGGGAAGGGGGAGGGGGAGGGGGTTTGGGTAGAGGGATCAGGGATAGGCATAGGGATAGCGGCGCGAAATATCGGGGAGGGGTATTACTATTGAGGACTGTCCATGCGTGGGAGGAGGAAGTCTAGGGCTTTCTGCGTCGCATGAAGGAGTCGGACTGGGGTCTGTAGGTGATAGGAGTTGGGTGTAGATGTAGAGTTGTAAGAGGGGTCTGATGCTGTTGTATGGTCACTAAAAAGAGTACAGTAGTCTTCGAGGGCATATCCATGTATTTAGACCTCGTCTTTCAGAGCCCTCGCTCAGCATCGCTTTCCAATCATCGGGTCTATCCCGCTCCTCTCCTTCCACATACCCTATCCCCATCTCCTTCCCCGCTCATAGCACCTTCCTCTCGCACTTTCCCACCCATCTCAAGCTCTCAAACAAGCATCCTTCGCCCCCCCCCCCCTTCTTCATCACCAGAATCATTAAACAGTTAATACCCGTAGTTGTGGATGGGAGCGGTGGATAGGAGTGGTGTATTTTGTATGGATCGATACGGTTTTGCGAGGGAAGGCGGGTGGAGATGTTGGATGGATTCGGTTGGGAGGGGTATTGAGGGGTATTGAGGGGTAGGGGTTTGGGTGTGGGGATTGGGTTTTTGGGTTTTGGGTTTTGGGTTTGTGGGTTTGAGGGATATGGGTTTGAGGGGATGTGGGTGGTCCATGTGGATTGTTGAGATGGAGGTTGGCGATGCATGAGGTTTTGTGGGGAGGGATGCCCAGGGGATGGCTGACTATTAATGGGTGGGAGAGGATGGAGATGGTTGATGGACGCGTTGGGGAGGCTGTGCGCACGTGAGCGGTGTCATTCTCGGTGGGAGCGAGTTCGGTTGGGGTGGCGTGGTGGGGGATGTTTTGGATCCAGTAGAACGAAAGGCGCAAGAGGTCGGTTGGGTTTTATGACACTTGGAAGGAGAAGGGGAGCCATGGCCTAGGATGAGCAAATGCGGTCTGAAAGTGCGCCGATCGCTCCATTTGAGATGATGGGTTGGGCAGTAAGCCCCCAATGCTATCTTGCCGTTCGATGAAGTTGCTAGATATTGCCGAAGCCGAAGAGCAGAAATGTGCGAGAAAGCACCAAGAGAGAGAGGGGGGCACGGGAGAACTTACAACACGATGTGAACCAGTTAGCGATCGTAGTAGAACATTGATGGGCAGAGGATGAGCATGGGTCGTTCGTAAAAGGAGGATCGTGGGACGTGGAACACAGCCGGTGATTTGTGGCCCACTGGGGATAGCGTACAGGACTGGATGCTACGTACGGCATTCCTGACTCTCACTCACATAGCTTGTATAAAGATGCAGTATTGACAATTCTCCGAACTACATGATCATGGCGGCGGTCCCCTCGGCCCCCATGGACTGCCCGGCCCCACCCTCAAGATAAAACGAAACACCTGAATATTGTTCGTGATCCACAACGTATACGTACTGACGTGTCCTCGATTCACCCAATCATACAGTACACCAATCAGCGATTTGATCACCTCCCAAGGCACCGGAGCGTTGCCCTCAAATGCCAGTTCGATCTCGCCAATGCGAAACGTTCCGCCATGCGGCAAGGGCGCGGTACTGAGCGCGATGAAGTTGGTGCAGTCGGCGATGGCCTTGTTGTAGAGGTTGGCTATGGCGCCGGCGGCCCAGAAGCTGGGGGCGACGGGCTCGAAGAGCTCGACGGCGGCGGTCCAGCCTGGGAGGCCGAGATCGAACCAGGGCGAGGGGGCCCGTTTGGCGAGGGATGAGTGCGGGTCGGTACGTGGAGGGAGGCCGTGTGGTGCTGAGAATGAGATTGGTGTTCTGCTGTAGAGATCGAGGTCATGGTCAGAGACTGGGAAGGCGCTAGAAGGGGTGAGCCAGGTCAGGCAGAAGAGTGAGGCTTGGATCAGAAAAGGGCGCATTGTGGACTAAACCAGATGGCTCAAACGGATTTATGTTGCTCATTGCTAATTCTGGTGGCCTTATATGATGTTGAGTCGCTTCTCGTCCCGAGCATGCCGGTCGCGTGTGTTTTGTCGGGTATTTGTCTCTCGGGCTGTACACTCAATACATATATGCCGCACCGACCAATCGATCAGCCGCCGATGGCTTGTGTTTCAGATAAGCTTAGGAAGATGAGAAGTAAGACGAGCCGCGTTCAGCCTTGCTTCGGAATCAGAAGACTGCCCTTGATGCTATTTTAGACTTTCAGGTGACAAAATTGAAGGATACAAATCTCCAGAGTACCAAGTCTGTATTCGCTTGCAGTGGTACGCATGTCCAAGGTAAAGAGAGACTCCGCTGAGGCAGGCCAGTGCCCCAACGAAACGCAATGAAGGTGCCAAAATTTTATTCCGAGAGAAGAACGTACAGTGGCCACAACAGATCGAGACTGCTTACACTCATTACTAGTTAGATCGATTCCATCGTAGTAGCGTGGACTCTTCCGAGATCAGGATAGCACATGTCGAGAGTTTGCATGAGATGGCAGAAGAGCAGGCGACTTCATCAACTTCTGGAGGTCCATCCTGGATTACTCATTCCATACCAACGGGGCCGGGCATCAAAGTCAGCTCTTCAAATCTCTCGGAAACTCGAGTTCTCCTCCGCGAAGTATTTCATGCGCAGGCGGGGCGCTGTTTCCAAGGCTGACTGAACCAAGTACTCAATGCTTTGCACTACTGAAAATTGTTTTGACAAAATAGCGATGGATCGACAAGACATACATAGTTGAGGCCGTGGGGGTGCCAAGCAATTAGCGCCGACAGCCAGCGAACCTAAGCGGTTCAAATCGGTCGCCATTACATTCTTCCATTCTTCATCAATCCGAGAACTGGTTTCTACATCGGGTTCCGAGGTTGGCATGAAAAAGACATCTATCGGTGCGCGTTCGTCCCTTCATATGCATGGTCCAATCGCGATGGAATGCGATAGTGGCTACAAGGCCGTTGTCGAGGTCGACATGACATATGCCAGCGATTTCGACTAGGATTTGCGCAGTGAGCCCGACGTTGGAGCTTCTCCGTTGTCACCCTCATCATTACTTTACGTACCTCAAGACTGAGGCCGAACTATGGGCAATACGGTACCGATACTGCTTATTAACTCCTAGCATGGTCCAAACAAGTACCCGCGACCATGGCCCCCTCGACACGAAGATACAAATCTCTTCACGGCAACGCGTCAAAGCTCCTGCAGCGAAAAACAAGAAGCCTCGCCCCAGGAAAAGGTAGCGCCAAGAAGCGCGATTACGATACTGCTGAGCCCAAGAGTGACGAGAATTCGGGGGACAACGAAAACAATGCCCCAGGCCCGGTGGTTAAGAGAGCTAAGCAAGGCAATAAGGGCACCAGAATCCAGGCTCCTGGAAGCCCAAACCAGAGCAAATCAGCATCGGATGTGAACACAAACAAGGCCCAAGACATCATGTCAAAGTACAGGACTCTGCCGCTATCCGACATGAATTTACTCAAGCCTACCAAAGCAACTTCTGAGCCGGTCCTTGCGCTCGTGCTTGAGGCAATGTTGATCTCTGCATGCATATCCCACAAGCTTGCCTACAAGAGCGTCAAGTGCCTAATTGAAGTAGGATACTATGATGCTCGCACGCAGAAGAAGAGTAGCTGGGAGAAGAGGACCGAGGTCCTGACCAAAGGAGGTTATACTTCATATCATGAAAAGACTGCCACAACTTTGGGGAGGTTGGCGGAATTTGTCTTGAATGAATACGGTAGGTCTTTATATGCGTATTATTGCGGTTTATGAATCAAATTTTTTCTCTGCTTCAACGCCTCACATCTGTAAGTACGTTTGACCATTGGCATGCTTACATTCAGTGACACTGCGCTATGACACATCTGCTGAATACTTGGTCCCGGGGGTAATCTAAACAACGATATTAAGCGTGCAGACTCGCCACCTTTCGAAGTGCGCGACATGATTAAAGGCATCGAGGAAATAAGTAAAGTGAGCACATATATCTTCTTCGACATCGCGCAAGGAGTCTGGCCGAACCATGCGGCGTTCATCAATCCCCGCAGCTTCAAATCAGCCAAGCAATGCGGCATCGGTAGCGACGTCGACGACCTGTGGCAGTAGACCGGGAAAGACACCGTCGAGATCTTTAAGCTTAGCTAGGCATTGACAACGATTCGACTGGAAAAGAAGAGAAGCGAGTTCCTGCGATCACATGGCCGTACTTTGACCCGAGCATTCTATATAACGATTGATTCGGCAACGGAACATTTTCGCTGGAATGACCGGCTATAGAAAGTATCATGGCATGCCACTATCCGGCATCAACGTAAGCGTTTGAGGCTATCATTATCAAGTTTTGTCTGTTTTCTGTGAAAAGCATGATGCTCTGTATTAGGTCAATTCCTGATGGTGCTGGTCAAATGGTGGCATGGGGTGTCTTTTCTTTTTCCTGCAGATGTAATTTGGTTTTCCGCCTTAAAATGCTACTCCTTGATGAGATGTGAACATGTTTGTATCATGCTTTTGGTTTTCTCACCATTTCGTCTAATTATCCATTCGTTCCTCAAATCAACGGTTGGGCTATTTTATGTTGCATTTTCACAGTGTCTTTAAAGTCCACTTTCTATGTCATCAAGGTTGCCACACCGAGGTGGCACCACCATTCTCTAGCTCTGTTACGGATCTTTCTATCTTCCTGTCCAGGCCTACAGCTTTGGTGTCCTTCGTCCAAGGTATCGTCCGCTATGGAAGGGCCGGAGATGGAGTCGGGCCGGATCAAGGATCACGACACATCATGACGTTCTGACAGACGCGAGATGCGCCAATCACGACTCACCTACTGCAGTCTGCTTGTATTTACATCATCATCTGTCTTCACATGTGCTCCATTCTTCCATGAAGCTTCCCCTCTCCACACGAGTCCTCTTTTCCAGATCGACCAGGATTCCACGCACTGTCAGATTGACTCCGTCCTGTCAGCTCTTGACTCCTCAAATTCAAGTTATACAAGCTCGAGCATACGCTTTACCATTCGGTATGGAGGCTGTCAAGCAAACTATTGCCCAGAACTTCGGTGGTGATGCAAGCCATAAGATCGTTTCCGAGGACCAGCAATTTGCTCTCGACCAAACACCCAACCTTGAGGGCAAAGTAGCTATTGTCACCGGTGGCTCGCAAGGCATTGGCTATGGCTGTACGCATACAATGCTGTCCAAGGGCGTGAAGAAGCTCTTCATTCTTTCAATGACTAAGGAGGTGGTCGATGGCGCGACTAACGCTATCAAGGAAGAGATGGGACAGAAAGTAGCAGACAGGGTGACCTGGCTGCATTGCGATCTGTCAGATTGGCATCAAGTCACGGAGGTGGCAGAAAAGATCGCAAATAGCACTGATCGAATTGACATTTTGATCAACAATGCGGGGAGAGGGATCATGACCTACCAGCTGACTAGCTACGGCATCGACCGCCATGTGTGTTGGAGCTGGAATCCTCGATCCTTGTTGCATCAAACTGACCGTGTCCCAGATGGCCCTAAACCACATTGGCCATGTCATCCTCACCAGCCATCTCCTACCAATCCTGAAGAAGACCGCCGAGAGTGGCAACACCGTCCGCATTGTCAATACAGCCTCGAATGCCCACCAGGCCTCACCATCAGATACGAAATTCGAGTCTGTGCAAGAATTAAATCAAGATCTCGGACCCAACGGCCAGTATGGAAGATCGAAGCTTGCTGGCATCCTTTACTCCCGATACCTCAACAAACACTTGACCTCTGCGTATCCAAAGATCCTCGTGAATGCAATCCACCCGGGCTTTGTCCAGACCAAGATGTCGACGGAAGATATCCACGAGCCTTTCCCTCTCGGCGGGTATGCGATGTCGGTGGGCATGGTGCCATTCAAAAAGGATCAATTCCAGGGTGCTGTAAGTACAATGTTCGCGGCGACGAAGACGGAGAAGAGTGGGCAATACATCTGCCCACCAGCGGTTCCGGAGAGCGGCAGTGATTTGTCGCAGAACATGGAATTGGCGGAGCAGTTGATGAAATTGACAGTAGAAATCGTGAAGGAAAAGACGTACAGTGACTCGGTTGCAAAGGGGTGTCCGTTCAAGACCTACTGATCGGGGTTTGAAGGAAAAGATTTATATCGTATACGGGTCAAAGATGCTGTGCACATATAGGGATAATTAGCAATGAGCGAGCTCTTGAACAATCCCAAATAGCATGGACACTTCAATGAGGTATCTTACATTTACCTCGATCGACCCTGCCTTCGGAGTTTAAGGCTATCTTTTTCTCCGGAGAGGCACATTCCGTCAAGCAACTTGATGGACGTCGTCAGTGGGGCTGAGCAGTCTTTCGCTACAGGCAACATCTTTTCTACTCGCAATAATCGTCCCCAATGAGTTAATAAGAAAGCTGTCTGGTTCATATGGTACAGAACCTTGATTGTACCAGATAGAATAATTCCCCATCCCCTCCCTGCCCCGCCTTCGCCGCCCCTCCTCCACAACAACAATCCTCAAAGCTTTGCGCCAACCACAACAATGAATGTGATTAAGCTGCAGAGGTATGCCATCTACCATAATCAGATGCATTAATCTGGGGGCCCTTCAGATCTGCCATGCTACTGCTGATGAAAGCATTGCTAAAACTTCTCCTCCGCCAGAAAATACCCTCAATTCCACCAAGCCGATATTTTCAGTCTCCAAGATGCCTTTCGCAAGCTCGATGTCGACGACAAAGGATACATTGACGAAGCGACGGTCATTAAGGCTACCCAGACATCGGAGAGGCAGCCCTACGATGTGGTTAGGCAGGCGCTGAAAGAGGTGGAGCTGGATAGCTCGAGGAGAGTAGAGCTTGACGATTACGTCGATGTATGCTTCATACTCCATGGGAACTTGGATGAGTCACTCTAAAAGGTGGAACGACTGACTGTCGTTTTCTGTAGCTCATATCCAAAGTCCGTGGTTCATCGCCAGCCCAGAAGCGCATGTCCACAGGCCGAGTCCGCGGAATGAGCGATGCTACCAACAACCAGAACAACAGCAATAATGCGCCGTCATCGGGTCATCAATCGAAGAGCAGTGTATCTGGCAGGATACAGGTTCAAGGCTCGTCGGCCAATGTCACCCACACCATCAATGAGGATGAGCGAACCGAATTTACAAGACACATCAACGCCGTGCTGGCTGGAGATCCTGACATTGGCAACCGCCTACCCTTTCCTACGGATACCTTTGAGATGTTCGACGAGTGCAGAGATGGATTGGTGCTGGCTAAGCTCATCAACGACAGCGTTCCAGACACAATTGACGAACGTGTGCTGAATAGACCAGGCAAAAAAATCAAGACACTGAATGCATTCCATATGACAGAGAATAACAACATTGTCATCAACTCGGCAAAAGGTATCGGATGCTCGGTAGTCAATATTGGAAGCGGAGACATCATCGAAGTACGCGAGCACTTGATACTAGGCATGATTTGGCAGATCATTCGGAGAGGGTTACTCAGCAAGGTCGATATCAAGCTACATCCTGAGCTCTATAGGCTGCTGGAAGAAGATGAAACACTTGAGCAGTTCTTGAGATTACCGCCCGAGCAGATCCTACTGAGATGGTTCAACTATCACCTTAAGAATGCAAAATGGAGTCGAACGTACATTGACCCCTTCTCAACCGTGCTTGCTATCAAGCTAATCCAATGCAGCGTCCAAAATTTCTCCCACGACGTCAAAGACGGCGAGAACTACACCATCCTCCTTAGCCAACTCGCCCCCTCCCTCTGCGACCGCACCCCCTTACAAACCCGCGACCTGCATCAACGCGCCGAACAAGTCCTCTCCAACGCCGACAAGCTCGACTGCCGCAAATTCCTGTCCCCCACCTCTCTTGTGGCCGGCAACCCCAAACTCAACCTGGCCTTCGTCGCCAATCTTTTCAACAACCACCCGGGCCTGGACCCCATCACCGAAGAAGAGAAAGCCCAAGTCGAAGACTTCGACGCCGAGGGCGAGCGCGAAGCCCGCGTCTTCACGCTATGGCTCAACTCCCTCGACGTGCAGCCGGCGGTGAACTCCCTCTTCGACGACCTCCGCGACGGTACCATCCTGCTGCAAGCTTACGACAAAGTCATCCCGGGCAGCGTCAACTGGCGGCATGCTAATAAACCACCACCTTCCGGCGGCGAGCTCATGCGCTTCAAGGCCGTCGAGAACACCAATTACGCCATCGAGCTCGGCAAGCAGATGCGCTTTTCACTCGTCGGCGTCCAAGGCGCCGACATCACCGATGGCCAGCGCACCCTCACCCTTGGCCTCGTCTGGCAGCTCATGCGCCGCGACATCTCCGAGACGTTGTCCGCGCTCGCGCAGCGTCTGGGTAAACGCGAGATCACCGACGCCGAGATGATCAAGTGGGCCAACGAGCAGAGCAAAAAGGGCGGCCGAGGATCCAGCATCCGCTCTTTCAAAGACGGGGCGATCGGCAGCGGCGTGTTCCTGCTGGATGTGCTGAACGGGATGAAGAGCAGCTATGTGGATTATGAGCTTGTGACGCAGGGCCGCACGGACGAGGAGGCGTACATGAATGCCAAGTTGGCGATTAGTATTGCAAGGAAGATGGGGGCGACGATCTGGCTGGTGCCGGAGGATATCTGCCAGGTGCGCAGTCGGCTGGTTGTTACTTTTATTGGTGAGTCTACCCTTCTCGACTTGTTATTCCTCTTCGGGAGTGTCTTGATACGCGACTGGGGATGCTGATTCGCTTGTGACAGGTTCTCTGATGGCGACGGCCGAGAAGATGTAAGGTCTGCCTCGACGGAAAAGCTGTATGCTAGAGTGGATGTAGCTCACTTCAGCAGAACCATTCATACGATATGTAACATCATGCATTTCATACCACTGCGAAGTTCCTCCTTCTACTCAGTGCTATCGCTGGCCCTACAAGATAGTAGTGCCTCTCATGCTCCCGCTCTCGTCCCCATCTGCCCTTGAGGTTGCTTTTTTACGAATACCGTATTGCATAAACACGCTCAGAATATCCCACACCAATTTTCCTATGTTCCCTTTTCTTTCGAAATCGGATCATTGGTTAAGGTTATATTACGCAACGCTTCTTAGCATATTTTTGGTAATATGGGTTTGGTTTTTGACGGGGGGGTTGATAGAAGTGTTTTGAGGAGAAGTGGAATTGGGGAGTTGAGAGTTCGATGACTTGACGACATGATAACTCGATGATTTGAGAGCTTGATAATTCGATCTGACGGTTTGACGATTCGACGATTTGACGACGTGGGGATTTGACGATTTGACGACTTCGCGATTTGACGATTTGACGATTTGGCGATTTGATAACTCGATGGTCTGAGAGCTCGACGATTTGGCGATTTGACGATTTGGCGAGTTGACAGTTTTGCTCCTAAAAGCTTCACGAGTTGACAGCTCAACAATCTCTACTTAGATAACTTATTCACTCGACGACTGGATGACTCCACCACTTTTTTTCTTTTCCACTTTCCCCTTTCTTGTTCTCTCTTCTCTTCTTCTTTCCTCTTGCTTTCTTTCTTTTTCTCTCTTTCTTCTCTTCTTCTCTTCTCCTCTCTTTTTCACTTTAACCCATTTTTCACTCTCGTCTTTCTTCTCTTCCCAATTTCCCTCCTTCATGTCTTTTTCTCTTTTTCTCTTTTTATCTTTTTTCTATTCAATTTATCTTCTCTATTACTCTCTTCCCCTATAAAGCCTCGATCTAGTTCGACAAAGTCACGAAATGGCGAGTTGTTCGAACTGACCCGCTATATAAAAGGTTCGAGTAGGGGAGAGAAGTGAGAAGAGGAGTAACAAAGAAACATTAAAAAGATGGGGGCGAGAAGAACTGGAAATTTTAAAGAAAGAGATAATCGGAGAAGACAAGAGAGAGCCTAAGGAGAAAGTAGAATAAAAGATTGAGAAGAGAGAGAGGAGGAAAGAGTAAGAGTAAGAATAGATGAACAATAAGAGTAAAAGAAGGAGAGAAAAAGAGTAAGAATAAATGAACAAGAAAAATAGGAGTAAAAGAAGGAAAGAGTGAGAGTGGTGCTCGATAGATAGACAGAGGCTGGAAGAGACAAGTTAGCGAAGGATTTGTGCGTGGTGGAGCGAAGAAGATTATGATGTTGGGATTGAGATGCGTGCTATGCTGATCGAAAGATTCATTTATTGCTCTTTCTTCCCCCCTTCCTTAAACGCCCTTCCAGGTCTGAAGCTCCTATAGCACTGCCTCAGAAATGCCTGCTCCTCGAACAACACAACCATCCCATACGGTCCCGCCACACCCGCCCACTTGACCACATCCATGAATCCCCCCTCAAAACTCCCTTCTACCCGCCTCAGCAACACCCAGCTCACGACCCCACCCACCAGCGTCGCGGTCCCCGGCCTCAGATGCCGAACCTCCAGCCGCTCGCCCCTTTCCCCAAGATACGCCTGCACGAACCCCCAGCTCCACCATATCCGCGCCCCCATCCCCATGCAGTTCGCCGCTACCAGCCCCTTCGCACCCCATCCGCACACCCTCAGCACGAGATACCCGCTCCCGACGAAGGCGGCGCTGCAGGCGAACCACCATGCTGATTGCGTGCGTAGTTGCGCGGTCGTGGCCGTGGCGGAGACGAAGGCTTCGAGGATGCCGTTGAGGGCGAGGAGGGGGATGTAGTAGCAGTAGGCGGCAAGGACGGCGGGGGCCTCGGTGTGGGACCAGCGGGGGCCGGCGATGGTGCGCAGGGCGAGGGGGGCGAGGGTCGGGGCGAGGGAGAGGATGAGGGTGGAGAGGAGGAGGTAGAAGTGTAGGAGGGTGGTGAGGAAGGTGGTGGCTTGGGTGGTGGGGTTGGGGGGTGAATTCTGGGGGTTTGGGGAGGGTGATTTGTTGTTGGTGGGCGGGGCCTGGGTGTTTAGGAGGCGGGCGAAGAATGAGCGGGAGGATTCCTCGATGGGTTGGAAGAGGATGCGGGCGATGAGGCCGCCGTAGTTGGCGGCGAGGGCGTAGGCGCCTTGGGCGGAGAGGGGGGTGAAGAGTGTGATTAGGTAGGAGTCGCCGTTCGTGAGGAGCTGCTTCAGGATCGATTGGCTATACAGGTTTCCCGCCAGGTTGACGAGGGGTTTGGAGAAGCGCGAGAGGTAGAGATTGGGGTTGGTGGGTAGTGCTTTGGGAGCGATGGAGAAGCGGTTTTCGAATGCGAGCGCGATGACGGTGGAAAGGTATACGGCGTTGAGGACTAATGCGTAGCCTAGTTGACCGAAGGCGAAAGGCAGAACGCCAAGTTCGGTGTTGGTCCTGTTGGCCCAGATGGCTACAGCGCATGTAATGATGCATTTGGTGGTGGTCGCGAACGTTTCTGCTGAGGCGCGGGTCGAGTAGAGCATTTGCTGCTGCGCGATGGCGAAGCATGGCTCGTTGAAGAGCTCTAGTATTGTGGCTACGATGTAGCCATGCAATGCTTCGTAGATGAACGGCGTTTGCAGGACTGCCTCGTCGGCGCTTTTGACGTAGACGAACGAAATGATCCAGGCCAATGGCAGTCCGATGGCGATGGCGATATATGTGAGGTTGACCGTCTCTTGAGCTCGCTTTTTCGACACATAGTTATTTGCTAATCTCCTCCTAAAGGTATCTCTGTTCGCTCCCTGCGCTCTCTGCTCCCTAGGGTCCTCTTGAGCTTCGTCGTGGGTCTGGCGCTGTAATGCAACTCGAATGCTCTCGCAAGAGAAGTACAGCGTAGAGCTGGAGAAAAGGTCTAACTGTGTAGAGACACCGAGGATCGCTGGGGACAGGTAACGGAGAAGAACTTGGTTGATTATGAAGGTTATAATCCGAGATCCAACTTTCAGCAGGACTAGGTACGTCGCTCCTTGAGCCGACTTTGCGAGGAGCGGATTTGCGCTGGGCCCGAATGGATTTTTCCGAGCGTCACCATCAGCTTTGAACATTGTTGCGGAAAACGTGGTTCATAGCAGGTGCTGCAGGCGCTAGTTCTTACACTGATTAGCAGGCATCGGTCAAAGGAGATGAGAAGTTAATACTGGCTTGAAGCGACGGGTTTCCATCATGGCCCGGCTGTCTCGTCTTGCGCAGAGCGTTACGATTTCAGCTAGGAAGCTTGCTCCTGAAATGCAGTCCAATTGATTTCTGCACCCCGAAGAAATTATTTACGGAGCACTCTACTTAGTTGTTGCTCTTAGGCGCCAGCAGCCCTAGCCTAAATTAAGCGAGCCCACCATGTTTTCCACGCTAAGGATTTCGATGTCCCGCCCTAACGAATTTCAACCTCACCCTCTATTGTGAGACCTATCTTCGATACTCTACAACAACCGGCAAGATGGGTAAGTAATCAACTCTCGAGTCGTCTCCAAGCAATCTCCCCTCCCGACGGATAGCACAGAGCAGCAGGCCCTCGAGCGCCTGAGCCCCTCAATGCGAGCTCAAGCACAGCACCCACCTCCACGCATCTGCTCAACGCTGCACCTCACGTTCTGAGACCAGCAGCTGACTCTCTGTTCTCTCCAGGTATCGATCTCGACGCCCACCACGTGCGCAGCACGCATCGCAAAGCGCCCAAAAGCGACAACGTCTACCTCAAGCTCCTCGTCAAGCTCTACCGCTTCCTAGCCCGTACGTCTCTCTTCTCCCCTCCACCCTCTTCCCATCCAACATCCTAACCCATTCCCCCCCCCACAGGCCGCACCACCTCCCCCTTCAACCGCGTCGTCCTCCGCCGCCTCTTCACCTCCCGCATCAACCGCCCCCCCATGTCCCTCAGCCGCCTCACGAAGATGGCCCGCCCCGAGAAGACCCTCGTCGTCGTCGGCACCGTGACGGACGACACGCGCCTGCTGAAAATCCCGAAGCTGACGGTCGCGGCGCTGCACTTCACGGCCACGGCGCGCGCGAGGATCGAGAAGGCGGGGGGGGAATGTCTGACGCTGGACCAGTTGGCGTTGAAGGCGCCGACGGGGGCGAATACGCTGTTGCTGAGGGGGCCGAAGAATGCGAGGGAGGCGGTGAAGCATTTTGGGTTTGGACCGCATAAGCATAAGGTATGTCTTGCGCAGGGTTTTCTTTTTGGTGATTGGACTTCGGCTTGGGGAGGACAGCACTCATGAAGCTAAAGAGTCGTCCTGGTGCTTGCTCCGGTTGGATTGGGAGATGGAAGGCTAACACATTCTCCGTACCGCAGAAACCGAAAATCGAGAGCAAAGGCCGCAAATTCGAGAGGGCCCGTGGGAGGAGACGATCCCGCGGTTTCAAGGTCTAGATGCTCATTGCCATCTTACCGATGGGTAGACACCTCTGAGACCATGGAGCGGGAGAATTCGGTGCTGGCAAGATGGATGGAAGCTGTGGGGGAGATGATGCTTATGCTGCTTTGCTGTAGCTAGTCAGCCGAAAATCTGAAGTCTGAGTGTTGGGTGAAGGATCTCTGCTGCTGTTGTTCGCTTTCAATCGTGCAATATGGTGCGAATCTGAAAATGAGTATCGGTCTAGGGATCTGTGCTGTTGTTCCCTCTCTATCGTGCACTATGGTGCGAGTGTGCTGAAGAAGGTTGGATCGTTCGAGTCTCAAATTGGTGGTACTGTCTGCTGTCGTCGGTGATATGTTTTTACAGTTTGAAAGCCTTTTTCCTATCTTCCTCTAACATCTACAGCCATTTCTAGAGCGTCTATATATGCAAAGCCGACGTGCTCACTTTAGCCTCTCCATGCATATCCACACCAGTTTTATCCCCCCACTTCCAGCGACCACCCTTCGAAATCCCCTTCCACAACTCATCCCAACACTCATTTTCCCCTCTCTAGACCCTACGCATCACCCTCCATCTTTCATCCCTTTCTAAACCCTATCACCCCATTTCCATCCATTCCTCAATCAAACCTAATCTTCACCCCCTCCCTCCTCTCCCCCTCCCCCACCTCCTTAGCAAACGCCCCATAAAGCCCATGTTCCCTCTTCTTCACCGTCCCCCCAAAATCCAACAGCTCCTTCGGAACCACCTGCCCCGCCGCCCTCAAAACATTGACCAACGCCCCACTCTGCCCCTTATCATTCACCGTAAACAGCGTGATCGCCAACCCCTCCTTGCCCGCCCGCCCCGTCCTCCCAATCCTATGCACGTAATCCTCCGCCGTCAGCGGGAACGTGATATTCAGCACGAGCTTCACCTCCGGGATATCGAGCCCGCGGGCCGCAACGTCCGTGGCCACGAGGAGCGGGCAGCTCCCGCTTTTGAAGGCTTCGAGGCTGGCGAGCCGTGCAGCTTGGGGCATATCCCCGTGGATGGCGGCGACGGCGAGGCCGCGCGCGCGGAGGAAGGATTCGACGCGCGTGGCTTCTTTCTTGTAGAGGCAGAAGGCGAGGATGCGGCCTTTGGGTTGGTGGGATTTGATGATCTGCAGCATGCGCGCTTGCTTGTCGAGGGGGGCCACGACCTCGACTTTCTGGACGATGCGCGTGTTGGCGCGGAGCTCGCCCGTGGGGTTGTTGGCGCCGATGGCGATGTGTACGGGGGAGGTGGTGAAGGTGGAGGCGAGGGCGCGGACGGAGGGCGGCCAGGTGGCGGTGAACATGAGGGTTTGGCGGCCGGAGGTGGTGGAGGGCGTGTGCGTGAGGATGTTGCGGATTTGGTCTTCGAAGCCGGTGTCGAGCATGCGGTCGGCTTCGTCGAGGACGAGGTAGTGCACGGAGGAGAGGTCGGCGTAGCCTTCGTCAATGAGGTCGTTGAGGCGGCCGGGGGTGGCGACTATGATGTGGGCGGTTGCGAGAGCGGTGCGTTGGGTGTCTTTGGGGACTCCCCCGTAGATGCAGGCGGTGGAGAGGCCGGCAGGCGTGGCGAGGGAGGAAAGTTGTTCGTGGATCTGGATGGCGAGTTCGCGGGTGGGGGAGATGATGACTGCTCGAGCTGAGGAGGTGGATTTATGTTGGTTCTTCTGCTTGTCTCTTACATTTGCTGTGGAAGACCGGAGTGAGCGTATGCACGGAACACCAAAGGCCAAGGTCTTGCCGGATCCGGTCTCTGCCACGCCAATGACATCGCGGCCGGAGAAGAGAAACGGCCAGGAGGCGGACTGGATCGGTGTTGGGGATTTGAAGGCGGCGAATGGGGAGGGGGAGGCCGAGAAATTTGGAGTCAGGTGGGAGAAGGAGATGATGGGTCGAAGTGGTGTGGTTGATGTAGGATCTGTGATGGTAATGAAGTTCTCATTGAGGTAGGTGGTGATGGATGATTCAGGGAGGGAGGTGAGAGCAGCGGCTTCTCTGTATTGAGAGTCCTTCGTAGGTCTAGCGGTTGATGGCGGTTTAGAAGTCTCTGATCTACCTTTACTGCCCTTGGCACCATGTGAAATGGCTGTGAGAGGCGTTGTAGCAGCCGCATCTTGTTCTGCAGTCTTTGCAGCCTTTAGCTTCTTTCTCTTCGCTTTCTCAGCTTTGCGAGCAGCTTTAGCAGTCTGTTCTTCGCTCTCCTGCGTTTTGGTATCATCGCCAACGTGTGTTTCTCCTTCGACATCTTCCCCCGGCGGGTCGCTAACATTCGCTCTTGTCTCTTGCGCTTCGTCTGGTATGAGCATATCCGTTGCTTGAGCTGTGCGTTTGACCATTCCGTTTTCTGACGCCTTCGAGCTATCTTTGGCCTTGCTCTTCCTTGCCGCCTTCTCAGCTTTACGGGCCGCCTTCGCAGCTGCTCTGTCTTCATCTGAGTCTTTGACCACGCCTTCGTCCGCTGGAGTTTCTCCTACTTCGTCCAAAATTTCTCCGTTGTTCTGCATAGCTCTCCGCACCATATCTGCAACATCTTGTCTCTTGAGCCCTCCGACAGCTGCCTCCTCGACCTTCCTATCCTTTTTATCCTTCTTCTTCCGTTCCTTCTTAGGCTTTTTTACGCCTTCGGTACCCTCCACATCTTTCAATTCCATATGCTCAGTCCCGTTGACTGGCCCAGGTAATCCTCCATCCTCAGCGCCATTGATCGATCGCTGTTCCTCCCTCTTCAACCTCTTCCTTTCTTTTCTTTCCTCTCCAGAAAATTTAGCTTCGGATGCAACGCCGTTTGCTTCCGGTTTCACTGTATGATGTTTGACCTTCACCTTCTTGCGCTCTCTACCGTCAAGGTCTTCCAAAGGCCGTTTCGCCATTTTGCGCTGGTAAAAGGCGATGCGCCCTCAAAGAAATGCAGAGGTTCATAAAGATTTTTGGTCCGAAGTTTATCCGTAAAGTCAAACCCTATTTGTTGCCCAAGTAGGTTGGGTTATAAGTACTGTATCGTAGATTCTTAACGTTGTTTCAATTAACCAAGGCAAAGGCTTCAATGATTTTCTTCTTTATGTTAATAGTCTTCACTGGTCGTCCAGCTCCTTATAGTTGCATCAATACCAACCCCCAAGATAGGAATGATTGAGCAGGCCAGCGCATGGAGCAGAACCGAGGAGCTGAGTGTAATAGGAATACTTTATGTGAAAAGCCATCCTGTCTACCTGTATCGAGCAATTGCAATACCGTCTCCCAAAAGAATCTTCGCTCAAACACCTGCTATGCGCCCAATGCCACCGGGATATACATGCAATCAGCTTCCCATGAGAATTATCGTAGCCAGCACCCTTTTAATGAACCAAGAAATGTATAGATCAAAGCTGCCCCGAGCATAGCCGAATCACGCTGCAGGTGCACCATCAGGCTGACCGAGACTGACAAAGAAGTCGCGCGTCATCTCAAAGCTTAGCCAGCTGCTGGCCATGCTGGGGGCAACTTTGAGAAGGTTGGGGACGATGCCCTTGTAGAGACCGCGAAGGCCTTCTTGACTGACAATCATGGTTATGGCGTCCAAGACTGATTTGTATTGGTAGCCCACCCCGGACATGGTGTTTATTTGAAATCTTCGTCGGAGCACGTCACTGTGGGACGTCAGTGGTTGTAATGGATACCTAGGAATTTCGCGTACAATGGATAGGTACAAGTCTGCGCCACCGCGCCGGAGATAGCTCCAGCAGCGAGCTTCCGCAATACTGGCGGGTTCTTCTCTCCCTCGGGCGTAAAGTAACGCCTGACAGACTCGTAAACCATAAAGTTGAGTCCAACCTAAGTTTTCCGTAAGCAAGAACCCCTCCATGGACCTGCTGTTTTACATACGTAAGGCGCGACGCCAGCTACTGTTGGTAGTATGCCCCTGTAAAGAGCCAAGAAGCCGCCTTCCGTCCTGTACATCATGGCCATGGTAGCCCACATGCCTGGAAGCTTTTCACTCGACGCTTCCTTAAATGTAGATAAGGAGAGAGATTGTATCGATAGGCGTGTTCGTACGATATCAAGAGGGTAGGTGAAGGTAACGGAGGTGATACCAGCCGCGCCACCGCATAACAGCCGTCTTAGAGGTGAGAGATCGGCGCCTGGTGTGGGCTCGACGAACTAGTATCGAGAGCGTAAGCCGCCGAAGTTGAATTCGGAGATGCGCATGCATTATGCGTCTTGACTCCAAGGTTACTTGCTCACCCTCTTGTAGAAATTGTAGCTCCCAAACTGTACAGCCGAGTACGGCACGATCCGTACACAATTCGTGCCATTCCCTCTCATCAGGCCTCTCCAACCTTCGTCTCTCCACATCTTCGCAAGACCCTTCCCGACAGATAGTTTGTATTCGTTCCTACCAGCACTCTGTATCTGAAATAAGATCTTTAGGCGCTCTAACGGCGAAACCACGGTTCTTGACGCTGCGCCTGCGACGCCTCCGGCGAGGAAAGCCGCGAACACTGGTTGCGACACGGTGTGTCTTAGTTGTATGAGGCGCGATAGCGGGGCTGGTACGGTGTCTCCCTCGGTCCCTGGCACGGGCGAAGGAGACTTTCTACCCAAGCTCATCGTGACGGCTTAGGGTGTGGGTTTCTAGTCGGTGTAGTATGGTGATAAGATCATAGAATATCAGAGAATTCCACAGTGACGGCAACTTTCAAGGAACCTTGGAATATATCAGGTGTGATGTTGCTTTGGCCAGTCGTGCGTTTTGCACAAACAAGGGGCTAAGTCGTGGCGGTATAAAGTGAAGGTGAGCATGCGATCTGGATTGACGTGGCAATTGCGACAGAGAGATGTCCTCGTTGTGTACGGGGTAGGCGTCCATGAAAAGGAAGTAAGAATGAAGTCTCTGCCCGTCTGACTTTACCATAAGATGTGGAACGTGCTCAGGGAAAATGCGCGTGTTGTTCAAAATCGTTTGGCTAACCCCTTTCAGATTTCGGCATCACCAACCGACATGCCGGATGGGCTTCGCAAGTAAAGTGGCTCGAGTGGGTTCTTAGGTGTCCTAAAGTACATGCCTGCAAGTATGAACTTTCGTTACCTACGGCGGATTGTTCCTCTTGCAGCAGTTTGGATCGATAGAGTTAGGGAACATTGCAAGTGACAGCGATTTGACTCCAGATCCACGGCATAGTGTTCTCCATCTAACGTTCAGATCGTTACGGAGTGACAAGTCCAGTCCTCTCAACTGCATGTAAAATACACTCATGAGTCTCCGAGAACACTGATGGAGCTTCCAATCCGCATGTTGCTAACCACAGCCCGCAAAACGCCAGCTAAGAGCCGGTACACATGCTCAATGCCCGATCATGCCCTGCTACCCGTGCTCTGGTATCAATTTCTCTACCACCTTGCGCTTACCTCCACTCAAGCCATGGCAGGCTGCTGCACCGGCGTCTCCATCACAGTCTCTACATCAATCTTCGGCATAGTAGCGCCTGTGCCCGCAAGGTTCGTAGTGGCGGCCTTAGGATTCTTGGTGTAGTAGTTCGAGATAGCGGATTTGATGGCATCCTCAGCCAGCATCGAACAGTGTACTGCGATTGAAAATATCAGCATTGCTCACACGCGCTTACTGCTATCCATCTAAGCACTCACGTTTGACAGGTGGGAGGCAAAGTTCCCGTGCAATCTCTGTGTTCCTAATCTTGCCCGCATCCTCCAACGTCATCCCTCTCACCAGCTCAGTCAAGTACGAGCTGCTTGCGATAGCACTTCCACATCCGAATGTCTTGAATTTGACATCGCTGATCCTGTTGTCATTCGGATCGACTTTGATTTGTAGCTTCATGACGTCTCCGCAGGCGGGTGCGCCGACTAGACCAGTGCCTACGTCGCTGTCGTTCTTGTTCATGGACCCGACATTGCGAGGCGATGAGTAGTGGTCGAGAACTTTCTCATGATAGGTTCTTCTGACTGTGAGTGCCGCAGGCGAGGCGATATGTGCAGCGGGTGAAAGGATGGAGGGGCGAGCGGTGGAAGAGACTATGCGGCTCAGTGTGCGAGGGGCGGTGGTGAGCGTCCGACGTAGTATGGTAGCCATGATCTCTAGCTGAAGCTGTTTATGAGAACTTTGAAGGTGTTTAGGGAAGGTAGGATTTGGGAATTCGAGGCCGCTTTCAAAGGTCGGTTATGACCGAATGTGGCGTCCCGCACGTGATTTAGAGCTTTGTCCAATCAGCAACGATGAACTGTAGTCGCCCATCAGATTTCCATCTCTACTGTCACTGCGTTTAGGATTCGAGGTTCTTTAAATTTGATGTGTAAAGAAGATGATGCTCGCATTGGCTACATCTGTTGAGCCTGTTCTACCACATCTGTTGCAGTAGCTTTGCAAGATACGTTTGCGTTTGCTAGGATCAACCGTCACAACGCCCACGCTATGCTTGTGGTATCCGTAAGTCATCGCTCATGCTCGCTTATGATCAAACCGCCAGTATGCCCCATTGTGCAAAGATCTCAGATATCCACCATCATGTCCTCATCCATAGTCATGAAGTCGCCTGTCCCTTCATCCACACCGGTCCCAGAGCCTTCCTTCTGACTGGCCACCTTCTTGGACCACTCCAGGTACTCTTTGGTAAGGCCGAGCTTGTGATCAGACTCGCGGATGCGGAGATTGAGGGTCTCGATCTTATCCTTCAAATCAATGATGTCTGCGAATTGTTGGTTTTCCGACGGTTCCTCTTCAGCCTCGTCGAAGAAACGTAAGTCCCAGGCACCAGCGTCGCTTCCGGTTTCCGTTAGAAAACCCTTTAGCCCACCAGACGCGATCAAACCCTTGACGTAGTTTGCAGTCTCGGTAGCATCGACGAACGTCGATGAAGTTTTGCTGAGAACATCAGAGATCTTTAGCTTGCCGTAAGTTTTGCCAAGCTTCAGTACAGTGAAGCGACGGAATGCCCCGATGACTTGGTTCATGAGTCCATGATTCGTGTCCTAAAGCACATGAGAACCAATGTTACTACAGGCGGGGAGGGGACACTCACATCCTGCCAGACCTGAGCACCTGCGTTGGCTTCTGCAATCAGGGTAGACGCGTCCGTCTCATTGACGATACCTTCTTGAAATATGTCCGCGAGGGCATCATATGCTCTTGCAAGGCTTCGATAGAGCTTGGCGGCATGTGAAGTCGTCGTCTTAGGCATTGGGAGTGGCTTGTGGATATTGTCAGTCGGATTCCCAGCAGACAAGGGAATGGTGTACTCACGCCTCCATGTGCGAGAATCCCGACAAGGACTCGCTTCTTGTACGCCTCCACCTGAATCATGCTGAGCTTGTTGTTAATCGGCCAGATCACTGCGATCTCGTAGAAGTGCAACGCGCGCTCCCAGTCTTTGAGGCCAGTGTAGATCATGCCTCCTAGGAGGAAATAGTGAAGATGGTCCTTGTAGTCTGACTTATTGGTGAGGCCGGAAGTGTACGTGATGTATGTGGAGCTAGATTCATGCTGCGAGCAAGGATACGGGTGGAGTGCATTGTGTGCCGCGCTGTCGGAGGTGACTGGAAACGCAAAAATATCTTTGTCAAGGACGGGCTTCGCGGCTGCAAACTCGCGAGACTCAAGGCAGAGACGGACGAAAGTCAGGTGCGTAGACGTGAAGCATGAGCCCGAAGGGTCGAGGCGCAAGATCGCGGATTTGATGGGTTGAATCGCTACCGACGGCTATTTGAGAGATAAGCGGGGGATTGATGAAGATTGGCAGAAGTATGCTAGATTATTACCATGGAAGCCTTGCGTGCCGTTGATTCAAATGCCGCAATCAACTGCCCGAGCTCGGGTCCAGCATAGCGTATCTGAACAGGGTCGAAGTTCTCCACGAAGTGCAACGCCGGCTCCCACAGTCGACCGCCGGGCAGCAAAGCTCTATTTGGGCCGCTGCTGACGGACTTGCCTTGAGAGCTGCTGATATGGGCGAGGAGGGCGTAAAGGTAGGGCAGCGTATGGTCCGGTAGAATTAAGAACTAGTAGATGCGTGTCAAGTCAGCCATCAAGTTGAGCTTGCGTTGTACTGGGCACCGCATGTCAGTGCTGAGGTCTTCTTACATCGAGTAGATCCTCGCCAGTGGATACCCCTCCAGTGAGCTTCTTGCCTGAGGTCGCGTTCAAGACCTGAACAACAGCGCGGACCTGCTTGTCATAGTCCTTGTCGGACAATGGCACTGTCGGAGGAGGATTGGGAGGAAAAGACAGCACTTGCTGCAAGATGCCGTCCATGTTGAGCTCGTCAATTACATCATATAGAAGTTCGACATCGTCACAAATGTCCAGGAGGAGGGCATCACCAGGTATAACCGGAGATATCCCGCGCGGGTAGTTAGCTGCCGCCGCGGGCCGCTGATAACCCTGGTTAGCATTCATGACTCTGTACGACCTTGTACTTCCTTTGTGCAGAACCACTTTCAGGTTGTATTGCGGATCAGAATAGAAACTTGGTTGTGGGGGGAATAAGAAAATCGGGCAAGATGTCACTAACAGATTCATCACCCCTCGAAATTGCCAGAAGCGCGTCAATAGCCTCCCGAAGTCTCGCCGTACTGCCAACAAAAGCCAGAAACAACGCTCTTACAGCCATCCACCAAGCGCTTGCCAATGCCAGCAAGTCTATCTTAGCAGCCAACGCAAAGGATCTGGATCTAGCTACGAAAGCTGCTGAGAATGGCGAACTTAGCCAGAGCGTCCTCAAACGCCTGGATCTGGGTAGGAAGGGCAAATTCGAGGACATGTTACAGGGGATTCTAGATGTTCGGGACCTCGAAGATCCATGTAAGTCTGTCGTTCAAACGAGATAAGCAAGGGCTGACAGTCATGGTGGGCTACAGAGGAGCTTTGCACCACAGTAAGAGCGCCTCGAGTGTATCACATGCTGCCTCGAGACGATACGCCAACACCGAAGCAGCGACATCTACGCTGTGGTGCATGGCTTTTCCAAGCGCCGCGCCCATTCAGTAAATAAGACGACCTTAAAGACCAAACTTGATGAAGGATTGATTCTTGAAAGGAGGACCTGCCCAATTGGGGTCCTCCTGATCATTTTCGAAGCTCGGCCGGAAGTCATTGCCAACATTACTTCCCTGGCCATCAAATCAGGCAACGCAGCTATTCTCAAAGGTTGCTCCCATCTAAGCGACAAGAGTATAACATTACTAAAGCAATGCAGGAGGCAAAGAGTCGACCGAAACGTTCAAGACCATCTCAACCATCATATCCGACGCCATAGCTTCGACCGAAGTCCCCAACGCCTCAATCCAACTAGTAATCTCCCGACAAGACATCGGCTCCCTCCTTTCTCTCGACAAACATATCGACCTGGTCATCCCTCGCGGCGGCAACGACTTAGTCCGCAGCGTCAAGTCCCAAACCAGCATCCCCGTCCTCGGCCACGCCGACGGCCTCTGCAGCATCTACATCCACGGCGACGCCGACCCCTCGATGGCCGTCAAAGTCGTTCTCGACGCGAAACTGAACTACACCGCGGCATGCAACTCTGTCGAAACCATACTCGTCGACCCTGCCGCCCTTGAGACCATCCTCCCGAAAGTCGCCTCCGCTCTCCTCGAAAACGACGTCTCCCTCCGCTGCGACGAAGCGTCCCATGCCTCTCTGTCGCAGCAGCTGTCTAAAGCGCAAGCCGTCATCCTGCAACACTCCACCAAAGCCGACTACGCGACCGAATTCCTCGACCTCATCCTCGCCATCAAGACCCTCCCGGCCACCCCCACCCCCACCGCAGCCGTCGACCTCGCTGCCGCGCACATCAACACCCACTCCTCGCACCACACCGACGCCATCCTAACCTCCGACGCAGCCATCGCAGAGCGCTTCCTCGACCGCGTGGACAGCGCATGCGTATTCTGGAATACCAGCACCAGGATGGCGGACGGAATGCGCTTTGGGTTTGGGACCGAGGTGGGGATCAGTACGAATAAGATCCATGCTAGGGGACCTGTGGGCCTGGAGGGGTTGTGTATCTATAAGTATAGGGTTAAGGGCACGGGGCAGGTTGCGGGGGAGTATGGGGAGAGGAAGTTCGTGCATGAGGGGCTGCTTTAGATGTAGCATAGCTATTACCTTACAAAAGTATTGTATATGCACACAGAATTCAATCCCCAATCCCATCCACAAGTCCTTACACCCATCTCATCCGCCCGTTTCATCCCTCTGCCATCACCTCCCCCATATAGCACATCAAACCCCGCCCCTGCATCCTCCCCCAAGCCACCAGCAAAATCCACCACACGGCTCTTTCACTCTCTCAACGCCACGAATTCACAAAAATAACTCCACACCAGAATTATCCTAGAAGCACCTCATACCCTCTCCTCCATATTCCCCACTCCCCACTCCCCAACCCCTCCCCATTTTCCAACCCAGTCAACACCCCACATCAAGCAGCCTCCGCACCCCCTCCGCACAACGTAATGGCACCTCAGCGCTCCATCTCACACCACCCCCGGAAACCGCCAAAACTCCCCAGAGACACGACGACGGAAAGGATGTTTGGCGGTATGGATTGGTGATGAACGGCGATAGGGTCTAGGTCCGTCGAGGGTTTGGCAGCCCTCCTCATCCGCTATACCCCCTCCTCCCCCTAGCTAGCACCATACCCAGAAGTCTCAAATCTCAATAAAGAAACGCTATAGAATACAGCACGCGAGATACCGTCTGTGCTTTGAGTAATTATCCGCACTTTCAAAGAGGCGGCACGCCAGAAATAACATGAAGATGGAGGGATCAAACAGGGATAATCTGTTGGAGAAGAGGTGGATTGTTGGATTGGATTGGGGAATTGAAGGAAGCGATGGGGGTTGGAGGGAAGAGGGATGAGGGATTTTGTTAGGGTTTTGTTGAGATGGGATGCTATGGGTGTAGGAGAGGGGAGGGGGTTTTGTGATGGGTTTGGATGGGGCTTTGATGGGGTTTTGAGGGGGATGGTGGTGATTGGGGTTTTGCTAAGATGGGATGCGTGATAAAGTTGATTTATGATCTGTGCATTCGAGGAGGAGTATTGAGGGATCGATGCTGTCTGTTTGGTGTTCACTATGTTTCAGTAGGAAGGGGGATGAGTGTATTGAAAAGAGCTAGAGCGAAGAGAGAAACGAGTTGCTTTCGTTCTTGTTGATAGGGATGGAAGAAGGTACTTGAGTTGATAGACTCACTCCTTGCAGAGTACGGAAGCACGATGGAGTAGGTGTACAATGAGGCGATCCGGAATGAAGTGTTGGGGACGCCAGTTGAACTTGGCATCTGTGTGATATTCCAAAGATGTAGTCGAAGTGCTCTACAGTGGTTTTCGAATTTGATGTTTGTGTAAGAACAAGAAAACGCAAAGAGACTGCCGTTGGTAAGGAGACAAAACCCCTTGCGGTTCTCAATGGATATCTTTGGAGATCTTGTTGAGATGATAGCTCCTAGTTTGCTGCTACCCTGTCTCTCTTCGCCGTTGTCTGCAGCGATTGAGCTTGTGGCATCCTGTTCATGAAGTCGAAAATCTGATACGGCGATTACTAACGAAGGAGTTGTTCCTGATGATCATAATGATTAGAATGAAGACGTCTGGTGTAATATAGCTTTTTGGTTGACCGGGCCTCAACCTGGTCATGATACTGCCTGGCTAGGAAATCGACCGCTGAAGGGAGGGAACTTGGAAGACGAGAGATAGTATTGAAGGGGTATCAGTTCGCTGAATGATCAAGTATCCCATTCGCCGGCACGATGCACTTTTCAAAGGTCTATCGTACCACACATGAGTTCAGGACTTTCTAGGAGCTTCGCTCTGAGAAATTTTGATTGAGTGAGAGGTATGCTTTAACGGGTTGCCTCTTCAGCTATGGGTCTTCATTGGTGATTCAGTCCATCAATTCTCCGCCTTTGCGTTCTTTTATACTTGCCAAGCATTGAGTGCACCACTTCGTGCCAGCGCATGGGATAGACACCGATGAATGCCGTCAGCGGAGATAGGAGGATGTGCCCAATAGGCAGTAAGGTGTCGCGAAGCCTTCGAAAATATGGTATAGCCGCTTGATTTCGTTACATGTCCTGAAGGTCTAAGAGGCAGAGTTTTGTGCCGCACCTCTGGATAGAGCGAGTACTGGGAGGACGTCGCTTGCTGTTCGCTCTTGCCATACCCATAAGTCGATAGCCCAGCGAAGGACCCATGCAAGATAGCGGACGATCAGAACAGCGAGGTGAATAGCGTGTTTGAAGCCGTACCATGATGTTGATAGGGAGCCCCTATGCGTACCCGTTTGTTGCTATCCGGACCAGGACAGGTTTTCTCTATTCTATGCCTCGGCAAGAAATTGTGCACCATTGATCCTAAATCGGCGGTTTTGAATAAAACGGTTCAACGAGAAAGTGATGGGCAGATTGATCAGTGAAGATCCAAAGCTAAAGAGGCAAAATTTCAAAGCATTTCACTTGCACGGGCAAGGGACCTAGAAACGCAGCGAGCAAACCAAGTCGGAGATTGAAAATTTGCGCGATTGACCCTCGACCCTTGAAAGGTGCAGCATGTAGGAAGCAAAAACTTGCCGTGGTCCAGATAGTAAGTTAGGGTACAAACAGAGGCTCCCTATTGATATTACCGCCGCTCGTTGAGAAATTTGTCTTGCCAAAGCTGTCCAAAGCCAACGAGAGAGGCGTTCCTTGTATCCGAAGATGATGGTAGCGCTTACAATGAGTATACTGGTGCTGCCGCAGACAGCCCAGAAATACCGTTCAGTCTTGTCAGTGTCGACGATACCTCGAACATTCATACCAAAATAGGAAGTGAAGAATGATAGCGGAAGGAAGACGATAGTCACAACGGTGAAGACTAGGATCGCTCTATTGTTGGATTCTGCTAGTAAGGCGACTTCGTTCTGCTCGATGGTTTTGAGCTGAAAAAGTTGAGTGGAAGATTAGCTGGGCCTGGTATCGGCGTCAATATAGTTGCGGAGCCCGAGAGGCTTACAACATTAAGTGATGACGTTAGGTCCTTCAACAAACGAGGAAGTTGGTCCAAGGGCTCCTGAAGGATTTCTATAGCATCATCCACCCTTTGAATCAGAGTTTCTTTGCTTGGGCTCGTAGAAGGGCCAATGCTGCCAGACTCGGCTAACGGCGTGTCCATCTTCCTGCAATGCAGAGCTAGCTTCTTTAAGAAGTCCAACTTCTGCTCGAATATGTCGTGGATCTGGGAGATCTCGTCCATACAGGCTATGTATTCGCGAACCAGCTCTACACTCTCAAGACGCCTTAATTTAGAACCCCGGCGATTTTTCTGTTGGCTTTTAGCGAGGTACTCGAAGGACGGTGATTTGAGCCTACGAGATCTCGAATTATCGGTCGGTAGGCATCCCATATCTCTGGCATATTCGAATATCGCCTGCTGTGAGGCGCTACAACCAGCTCAGCTACAAGATACACCATAAACCACCTCGGGTCTTCGACTCCTTGGGCTGTTAGGTGCGCCAGGATCTTACGAAGTCTGATAAGCGCGGATTCTTCGCTGAAATGGTCAAAGATACGGGGCGGTAGCCCGAGCCCTCGCAAAATAGAATTGCGTAGATGATGAACCCCTAATGGAGGTGAGAGGGAGAGAAGGAACCCTGCACGTTTTCTGTTAGATTCATCCTAGCTGAGAGTGACCTTTGCTTACCGTCACTTCAGGGAAGACATTGGAGTGGATCTTTCACGAAGACTGCTCCTTCGTATTTCGGGTGTCGAGGCAGCATCGGTGCTTCGATGCTCAATGCTGGAGGGTTCGTGCCAATGTCTGTATCGTGTATGCTGGTACGCGTTCCTTCGCTTAGCTGCCACGGCAAATCGGCACGGACCATGTCCCAAAAGCCCCTACCAATATCGAGGTGGAAATACTTCCCCTCTATGGCGTCGTGCAGAGGGGAATACTTATGTTCCCCCAGATTGAGATTATCGAGTGTTGAGGTTAGCGTTGGGAAGCTGCAGAGAATGTTGAAGACGTCTAGCTGATCTTGCAAGTATCGTTCATCCTTGAGGCTCGGTATCTCCGTCGATAAGCTCCGAGCAGCGAGTTTGAATTTACGATGTTTTGACGAGAGAGGCCCTTCGTCGAGGAATCTCTCTGCGATGTTCTGTGATACTCCTCAAGATTCAGCGAGCTGGAATACATACACAAGAAAGAAAACGTAAGATTTCCTACAGCATGTACCAAACCAGTACCCAGTGGTACATGGCTTTTCATGGTCCGGCAATCAGCTCAGGACATCTGGTGGCTTTATGGAATCTTACATCCAACCCAAGGTTACTCCATCCGGTTTTTCCCTCCAGACTTTTTTTAGTGTCAGAGTGTACATATAATATGGTGGCGGTTCAAAATTTATGACCTACACTTGTACGCTTGAAAGAGAGGCACAGATGAGGTCTCGCAGAGTCCAACGCCAGACTTGCAGCTGAAATCGCAGATAGTCGCGGTAAGCTTCACACGTGGGGGGAAAGAAAAAGGTCGCTAGAGCTAATAGCTTTGCGTGGCTAGGACACGGGGTTCTGGTCGCGTAGATACAGCTCAGAATGTACTTTATGGGACTTCTGCGACGATTCTTGTCCCACTCGTGCCATGCTCTTGGTTTCTTGAGGATCTTGCGCTGGATTCCTAGGTCCCATAAGGCTTGAAGTTCCTGGTCGGGTCCAGGGCGTATTGCATACCGCTGCGCCCCCGGAGTAATGAGATCTTGAGGAGTCTGGGATAGGTGTGGCGTCGGTGAGAGAGCTTCGACAGACAAATCCGCCGCACTGTCTGTAACGACGACGCTTGTTAAAGGCGCTATGACTTCACGGTGGTCTGAAAGAGATCCCAAGCTGGGCAATGGATGCACGGCCATGCTCACATAACAATCGTTGTTACCATGAAGAGCTTATTTGCATTTCTCGTGGCACAAGATCCTTTTTTGCTCCAAAAAGCCAGAATGACAGCCTCGTCGTGGCGATGCTAGCATGCCGGGCCAGCAACGTCAGGGTGGGGGACTAAGTCGCGGAATCACCGACTTGTCGTGCAGCATCATATCGGGAAGCACTGTAAGTCTGCTCATTTGCCGAACTAAGAGTCATCGATGATATCCTTTCCCATCCCACTCAACGTCTCCTCGACTTCCGAACGGCACCACCGGTCCCACGGTCCGTCTTCCTGTCTTCCCGTCTTCCCGTCAGCGCTACAAACGCCAAGACCTTGTCCTGGTCCAATAATCGGTTACTTTAGTGCAGAAACTTTCTCAGTATTTCACGATATAACTTCATCAGGTCCAGCCCATTTGAATCTAACTACGGTCGCGATATTACAGTGATACAAAATATTGTTAGTATAAGTATAGGTACTCGAGGGGAATAATTGCGTTATTTGCGCACTTGTCCGAAAATAGCCTACCTACATGTATGCTAGACAAGCGCGAGCTACAGTTGGGCTGTGCTGACTCGTAAGATTTGGTCACCAGTCGTTCTCCTTGAAGTGGTCGTGTCATCTATTTTTGACACTTGAAGGACGGCGATGCTGTTACAAGGTAAGCTGTACAGTAAGCTTCGCCGAAGAATGTAATCGTTGCCCACCCAGCAGGTTCCATGCAGGGCGCCGCTGTGAAACAAACAACGATAAAGACAGGACAGTTCTCATCTCCTTCCACTTATCTTTTCCCCACAACGTAGACCTTAATCCTCGATTGTCCTCTCTATATCTACTTTGCATCTTGTCTTCCGATCCGTTATTTTTGACAAAAGTCATACTTTTCTCAGACCTACAAACCATGCATCCCAGAACTCTTACACCACTTGCCCTTTTCCTCTTCACTACCCTCGCCTCAGCTCAATCCAGCGACAGCCTCGCGAGCTCCATCGGCGACCTAGGCTTGGTGAGTCCACCTACATCCCCCTTTCCCACCCATCCCTCTTCCCCCAAAGACTGATGACAACCCTAGACCCCTTCTCAAACCTCTGCCGCTGAAAGCCTTGGCTCGTCAATTGGCTCTGCCGCCGCTGCAAATCCCAGCTCTCTCGGCTCCGTCTTCATCCCTGCCTCCCTGTCCAGCCAAATCAATTCCATCGCCGGCACCGACACCAGCTTTCCCACAGACATAATGACCGCTCTCACCAGCACAGCCAGCGGAAGCAGTACGGTATCTTCGACTGGAGCGAGTAGCTCTCCACAATCCACCAGTACGAGTGCTAGTGGCGCAACGTCGACCACTGGAGCAATGTTGGGTGGCAGCAGTGGCATTACAATGACGGCTACGCCGATGAGCGCGAAATCGACGGCTCAGAGCTCGAGCCATATGACCAGTATGAGCTCGAGCTCAAGTAAAGTGACAGCGGCGACGGCGACAAGCACAAAGCCAAGTTCAGGGGGTGCGGGCGCTCAAGTGACTGCTGCGGTGATGGCTGTCGGTGCCGGTATGATGGGGGTTGTGGGTGTCGCTGCTATACTATAAGGGGGGCAGGCGTGCATCGACTAGACAGGGAGGTTGCCTTGTTCGACAGTGTACCGAGCTTTGGAGCTCCTCTAATTTGTCTAGTGTAACCTAGAACAGCACTAAATCTAGAGCAAAGACGCAATCTTCATTCAGCAAGCTATTCATTCACCACGGTTTCCCAGTGGTTCGAACAGACAGTATGGGCTGCACAGAGAGATTTGTAAAGAGGGAGACGCGCTTCGGTTGCTTGGCGCCAAGAGGAGGATTAAATCTCCGACAGACTGCGCCTACCTGCTCCAATACTAACATCCACTACTGGGACTGCCCTCATTGTTTAACGTTGCTTCATAGCCTTCGGCTCATTTCGGGCTTTGTCTGTTGGTTATCTTGCTGTTTGTTAAGGTCCTCTCTTATGTCGAAAATGTAAGTAATCCTGCAAATCCTCTTGTGACTTCAGGTACACGTACTCCTCAATGCATTGTTTGATTTTGCTTCTCTGTAAATGTATAAGTCTTTGCTCGTCCTTGTGGCCACTCTCCTAGTTTCCAGTTCTGCAGAATATGCCTACGGAGTTGATCACTGGTACTTTCTGCGATACAGTCTACCTCCTGGATCGGAATTGACGTCCCTGTCGGGGGAATTGGTAGTCCCCGCCTTGAGACCGGTCGATGAAGGCACCTACTATGTCTGGCCAGGTTTGCAGACCGAGAACTTTGATGGAATCTATCAGAACGTCTTGCATGGCAACGGTACCGACCACTGGGACTTCTATGGTGGCTATTGCTGTAATGCTCCTTACCTGCCCTGGGGTCATAATTTGGAAGCCGACAAAGGAGAGATTCTTTCATTCAGTAATATAAAAATTGCTACCTCCTGGAGGACCATCGACAAAAGAGAGAAGACGGGAACCAATGCTGTCAATGACTTTCCAGAGCTAAGTGCGTGTGCTCTGTGCGATTACGTCGAGTATGCTTGATAAAATCATGCAGCTCTGATCATGCAGCTCCGGGTCCTAGTTGCTAACCAAGTGCTTTCTTCGATTAGTGAATAAAACCTTTACTCGGCCAGTCTTCGCAGTTGAGCTGTATGACCCTGCAGACTGGGACTTCGGCCCTGTAACTTTTCAAAACATTGTCATTGTACGTTGAACACCTATTATATCTCCATATGCGCGATCTCTACATCTCCATTCTACAACGATGACTATGTTGACACGCAACCAGACAGCCACGGGACAGAACACCAGCTGGTGTAACAACGACCCAGAAGACTACTCCAATGCAGTCAATTACACCGTGACTGGTGCAAGGGCGACCGCAGACAGCACAGGAGTCACCTGTCTTATCGACAGTGTTATCCTGCATAATCCTCAGAATGGGACCACGGCCTCGACAACACCAGCAACTATACCAAAAACAGCACCAAATCATAATGGAGCTGCGAAGATGGCACCTTCAGTATATACTATTATTGGCTCATCATCGGTAATAGTGCTGGCCGTCATTGAGTCTTTTGTGTGGCCATGGCCATGGTCATGAGCAAACGGTATGCACACCACAGGCATTTGTTTACAAGGTGGAAGGAGAAGCACGACAGTATCCTGAATCATCCAAGAAGTGGAATGCAGTCAGGGGCTGGAGCTAGTGATAGCCGCGTTGTACATAATCGAAGGGCGATCTGGGTCGCTCTTGGTTCCCATAACCAGACAATCTGTGGGCGGAGACCAAAAAGCCTATTTCATCACAGTATAGAATCCCCGTCATCCGTAACACTTGTCGAAACAACCGCTCGAGAATTATTATCGGTATTATTTTCAAGTAGGCTATACTCATAACAACTCTCACCTGCTTTGTGACTTGTCAGACGTTGAATTGTTCGCTGCACCACACCTCTCACGTGACTTCCTCCTGATCAGGCGTTCCGACGGAACCGACGATCAACTCTCAGCCGCAGCTCCGCCTCCTCAGGATTTGTTTCACAAGACGCACCCATATGCAAAGGCCCTATACCCCATAGCCTTGAAATGCGGACGTCGCGTCGCATTGCATGGCGACCAGAATGATCTACCTCGAGGACAAGGCTCACATTATACAGATTTTTGATACGGCTCAAAGTCAGTCATGACTTTTGGCCTGGCTGCACAGCGCCCGTTCAAGCATCACCCTAGGTGACCCACGCGCTTTCACGATTCTTTTCTGCTGAGGCTAGGTGGTATGGTACATTCAGCTCTGTCCATTGTCTTATCATTGGCCTTCCTTAGATGCATGTTCATCCTGCGAAGACTTTGGCTGAGGCACGGCCCCCAATGGGAAGGGCTGAATCCCACCCAAATTACCTCCGTAATGTGGCACACCTATATGAGGCCTGATGCCTTCCTCCTGAGACCAATTGCTGTAGCTGACCTGTCATCTGTACTGTACAAGGCTGTGGGTATCAGGCATACACTGCCTACCTCTCCGCTGGTCTTCCGTTTTTGTTTTATAAACTCTCTCTCTTTCTCTCCCAAGTCCACACCGATTAGAAACCGCATGTTCCGGAAACACACCCAGAAATAATACACAGAATATTCAACACCCAGAGATTACACCCCACACATTCTTCTACCATGTCTTGGAACAACTCCCTCTTCGACTGCTTCGACCCGCTCGGATCCTGTATGCTCTTCCCCCCACTCAACCAACCACAGAACATTGATCGATCGTAACCCTTAGGCTGCCTCGCAACATGGTGTCCCTGCGTTATCTACGGGAAAACCCGTGACCGTCAAAAGAACCCGGGTACAGACAGCCCCAGCGGCTGCAATGGCAGCGTAAGTCACCAAACCCATTGTTCTCCCAGGATGCCCTAAGTTTCTCAATGCAGCCTCCTGCCACTCTCTTTCAATGGCATCACTGACATGTTTCCTCCAGTGCTGCGGCTGGTACTGCCTCGCTAACTGCGCCCTCGCTCCCTTCCTACAATGCTCGAACCGCGGCAAAATTCGAAACAAGTACAACATCGAAGGCAACCCCTGCACCGACTGCCTGGTCTCATTCTGCTGCACTTGCTGCGACTTGATCCAGCAGGACAAGGAGGTTAAGGAGAGGGAACAGGCGGCGCCGGCGGGATATCAGAGGCCCCCACAGATGATGTATACGCAGCCGGCGTAGCAATTAGAGGGGGATGTGGAGAAGGGGAGGGTGAGGAGCAGCAAGAGGATTAGTGTCCTTATGGGCATGGGGGAGTTGGGGATTGTAGGTAATTGAGCGAGGCGATGGGTTGGCTTGCTGTGCTGCTCGTACGTTGGACGTTTGAGAATTGGAGGGTGCACTCGATCGCAATTACTCATATCATCACCGTACTCTGAGTTTGAAGCACTCGCTTTTGCGTTTTCTTATCACCTCTGCTTGAAATCCGTCCCATCAAAAGTCTTGGCACTGACGTACCCAAACTCTACGCGTCTTCCGCGTCCTGCACCCCAATTGCCATTCGCCACCAGCACCACCCTCCCCCCCCAACATTCCTACCTTACCGTCTCTCCAACTCTCCAACCCCCACCACCCCTGACAATGCCTCGCGGCACCAGAAAATCCAACGATGAGCCCACACGAGGTACGCGCCCCCCCCCCCTCCCCCAACCCCAAACCTCACGTCCCCCCCCTGCATCGCACCCCAGACCTAACTCCCAACGAGGCAAAAAACGCCCCTCCGCCTCCCACACCGAAGACTACCTCTCCGACGACGGCTTCGTAGCCGATGGCTCCCATGACGGAGGACCTAAGAAGAAGGCCAAGACGGCGACGAATAAACCCCGACCACTGGCGAAGGGTAAGGCGGGAGAGGAGGAGTCTTGGGAGGTTGGTGCCCCTGGTGTCGTGGAAGAGCTTTGGCGAGAGGGGGGGAAAGGGAGTGGAGGGGAGGGGAAAGGGGTGGATAATTTTAGGGGAGGGGAAGAGGGTGGATGTTTTTGAGGGAGCTGCGCTGATACCATAACGGAGTAGTTGACCGACAAGCGGCGCGTGCAGATCTCGGAGTTCAAGGGGATGCAGATGGTTGGGATCCGGGAGTTTTATGAGAAGGATGGGGAGATGTTGCCGGCGAAGAAGGTATTACCCCCTTCCCCCCACTACCATCCGCTCCCTTTCATGCAGATTATTATCCCCTTTCTTGCGCAGCTCTGGTTCCCCCTCTCTTCACTGCTCACTATTCGCCTTCTCCCTCCCTGCCCACACGCCCATATCCCACACCCTGGTGGGTTGGTGCAAAGATTCCGTATTGACAGCCTCAGGGCATCTCCCTCACAGTCCCACAATACAACGCCCTCGTCGCCCTCCTCCCCCAAATCGAAACCTCGCTAGCCGCCAAAGGCGAGAGTGTCGTGCGGCCGGACTACGACGGGACCACGGCACCAGCGGCACCCAAAAACAAAGAAGCCGAAATTGCGGAGGAAGAGACAGACGGAGAAGGAGGCGGGGATGAAGAGAAGACGGGAGCGAAGAAAAACTTTGAGGCTACGAGTGAGGAGGAGGAGGAGGGGTAGGTCCGCTGGGGAAGATCTAAGCTAATGGACCATTGCGTGGACAACCACTGCGTGGAGTCGTGACTTGCTTCTCAGCCTGGGGTGTTTGGTATGGAGCGAGGATCTGGCGATTGCATGTTGGGATGCTGTTTGAGTGTGTGGTGCGCGGATGATACCCTGCTTGTAGTTGTATACTATGAGAGTTTTACACATTTCCGACAGACACCACTTTCTACGCTTGAAGAGCTTTCTGGCTCTATCTCCAGATCCTGTCCGCTGCTTGTCTCCGTGTAGGGACACACACTTTGGCACCGAGACTCTTGTCCGCCAAGCAACTACGGCTCTGACTTTCCTCCAACATCAGCGTTATTAATAGACTGGAGGAATTTTCCGATCGAGCATTCACCATCGTGAAGGGAGGTGGTTCCTAGCCACCCAAGTAATTCCGCAATCTCTATATCACTCTCCGAATATAATATCCCCTTACAACACCGTACGCTTCCCCGAATCTCCGACCGAAATTACTTGGCGCTCGGCGGTTAGTATCTGCGAGTGCGTAGAATATGCGTTGGTGGACGATGCCTGTGGCATACATCATCTATTATATAACCTGACAGCCCAAGACCAATAGAACTCCACAGACGGGTGCTATCCGGTCACTCGGAGTTGCTATGCTGCGTTCTCATTTTCATGCCTGGCCATAGGACGGAGAGGCTCGCGATCTCGTTTGCGTAGGCTGGGGACGGTTCTTGAGCGTGGGATGTTGGTTCCACAGGGTACTCGGGGAAAGGAAGATGGAGGTAGGCTAGGGAAGGGCTGTGGTGGGGATGTGAAGGCTGTGAAATGCAGACTGGTGTTCGAAAGTGAGCTGTAGACGTGGTGTGACCAGAGGAGGGCGACGTGCTGGGATGGTCGTATAATTGAGTTACTCATCATCGAGGGGGAAAGCAAGCGGAAGGCATGGCGTCCTGTTCTTGATCTTTCTCATGCCTCGTTTTAATTTGTGTTTGCACAGCCAATCGGTTATGGGGGTTGAGAGGTTAGCTTGGCTGTCGGGGCGATCAGCAGTCACAACGCCTGCTGATCTGAGAGCTTTCGATGTCTCGGCTGTTGTTTGTATTCACTTTTCGGGATATCAGGGTGTATGGAGGCAATGTGTGATTTGGATTGAACAAATTCAAATCGCCCCCCCCTAGTCCATTTACTTCCAGGTCTCCAAGCTACGGCTATCCTTAGTTTGTCTTGGGGGCGCGTCCGCTGCGATATTTTCTTCGCGGCCTCTCGACGAGGCGACAACTCCAGAAGAGAGCTCCGTTCCGAATGTGGGCGCCGCTGTAAGACAGATGTCAGGGACGCGATAGCGGAGAAAACGGTAAAGACAAGGGGACTGGTGGGAATCCTCGGACGAATGAGTGTCGTTGTGTGTGTCTCTTGAGGCACGTGTTATAGCCGCTTCGCTGACGTCTGAGTGGAAGAGAGATGAACATACAATCTTCAATGCTTACACAAAGAATAATCTGTTCCAAAGTCCTCATCAAGGGTCATCGGGGCAACTGGGATAAGAACGTTTCGACCAGGCACAAGCAGTTCGAAGTCCGGAGGGAAGCCCGACTCAGAACAGCGACCGTCTTTTCGAATCTGCGAAAAGCTTGAAGAGAGATCCGTATTCGAGCTTTATGCTATGCCGTAGCGGTGCTGTTCGAAGCGGTATCATTCAAGCCAGCACTTATGGACGCCGAACCATTCGAAGCAGCAGAGTAATGCGTTGGCGGACACACCCCACTGCACACCCGGCTCACAATATAATTGACCGTCAATATCCCCTCGGTATCCGGATCATTGTTCCCCGACAACGGCACGCTCCCACAAAGGGTGCAGCCATGTGCATGCAGCTCGGCCAGCTTCTGCTTGATGAGTGTTCCGTTGATGCCAGCCGCCGAGACATTCCCATGCGTAAAGGCGCAGATCCCGCCGAGGAAGTAGTCGCTTTGCGGCATGCAGAGGATGTGCGCGCCAGGAGCGTAGTTGTCGGTGTCGCTGATGGGGCCGCAGGTGAACGGGGGGCTGTCGCAGATTGCGGTGCTGCCGTTGGCGAGGGCGACGAAGATGGAGATGATGTCTGGGTTCAGAGAGGAGGGGCCGTATTGGCAGAAGGCGGAGCCGCGGCAGTTGATGCCAAGGGCGAGAGCGGTGGGAAAAACAAGTGAGAGAAGCAGGAGTATCATGGTGCTTAGGATGCAGAAAAGTAAGGTGTGAGATAGATTAAGGCGTGGGACAGCCCGGGGTAGAGTAGAAAAAGAAGGAGACAAGACGCAAGAAAGAAATTTGGGCTTGATGGGGCTCAGAACTGAATGGCGAGCATTGCTGTGACGGCAAAGGACTCAATCGGAAAATAAGAGCGATAAGAGGAAGGGGTAAAGACTTATCAGGTAGAGTGCGCCATTAGAATATCTGCCTTTGGCGCACCAAGGGCTGCTCCAAGCGCCTACATGGTAGCAATACCCTAGCCTTCTCTACAGACCTTTATCAGGCCCAAGCCGCCGTACCTAGGCAATCGAGCATTGCACCTGCTCAATTGTAGGAATAGATATCCACGAAGGCATACGTCAACTAGCTTGAATTTAGCCATGAATCAACGCGAGATCCCTTATAACTTTAGAAGTGGCTTCATTAGACACATGGCGATAGAAATCCTCCCCCCTCGACCGTGCAGGGAGGAGTAGGTATGTGGGAGAACCGTTACTATTCCTATGGAGGCAGACAAGCGTACGTTTATCCCCTATCACAGCCAGGGCTAGTTGATTTCAGAGTCTTGACGTATTTCTCGTTGGTAGAACGGACAGGGTGCATAGACTATGGCGGAGCGAAGAGTTTGTTTGGAAGCGTTTGGTTTCTTCACTGTGGAGAGTGCCATCGTATTACTCGTAGCTCTGGCTGAGCAACGTAACAATCTCGGAGCGCATTCGCTTTTTCAGTGGCTGAGATCAGTTTTGTATGAATGCAGTACAGTGACGTGATGACAGCGTAAGTAGAATACTTCTATGGGTGATTTTGAGGAGAGGGTGTATTTGTTCACTTGAATGGGGTGGAGTAAGGTGAAGGGAAGGAGAGAGAAATGTGAAATCGTGGAAAAACCCCCAGGTTATATACTCCATAGAAGGTCCACGATCAGATTGGGATAAACCTCGATTGGGCTTAGAGTACTTCCTCCGGGATCCTCGGGCCGCGAAAGCCATTCTATGCACCTCCGTAGGACCACCACAGCTACTTTACTGCGTACTATCTGTCAATTCATGAATAGCCCTGACTTGCCATAACAGCTGCCTTCCAAGTTCAAAAAGTCCCCCTTAATTTTCTTCGCCGCTTATGGCGACCATGTTCGGCGCCTTGAATCGCTTTATCTCCCGCCTTGACTCCGATAGTCCAAATCAGAGCTCGCGGAATGGCCAATCCGCGTCAGGTTTCCAGGTGCTGCGCAATAAAAATCTTGAGATACCCATTGAGCCTTGGTATGACTACGTAAGTGGTATCAACGGCCGACAGATTGTAGATCAGCCTCCTCTCTCGTTGTACTTGGACTCGGCTGACATAGTTGACAGGATAGCTCCGACCCGATTCTCTTCGCGACTGAGATCCGGAATTGTGCTGGCAGTAATGTGACTATAGATCTCTGGAGTGCCAAGGTTTGTATTCTTCTGCATCATGCCCTCAGAAACTTGGCTGAGACAGCGGACGAACAGGGTCAACGCGTACGAACCCTCTCCATCCCCGTCCCCAGCCCCTCGCCTACCCTTGGCTTGACGCTCCAGTACGCCCCACTCGCCCTTACAGAGAATGTCTGGCACATTCTCGATGTCACTCCATCCTCACCTGCCGATCTCGCTGGCCTCCTCCCCTATGGCGACTACATTGTTGGTACACCAGAAGGTGCTGTACATGGAGAAGCAGGTCTAGGCGAATTGGTTGAGGATTATCTTGGACGATCGGTGCGACTATATGTCTACAACCATGAATACGGCGTCACGCGAACAGTGGAGATATTGCCTAATCGGGGTTGGGGAGGTACGGGTGCATTAGGATGCGTGCTGGGCTACGGGGCGTTGCATCGGTTGCCAGCCCCGCTGAGTGAGCCACCGGCTGGGCCAGGGGAGACGTTGTTCGAAACAGCAAGGTTCAGCAACGAAGAAGGCCGGCCGACCTCGCGTTCGCCCTCGATACCGTACCAACCATCGCCACAACAGCAGGCAAATGACTTCATGGTGCCGGCAGCCATGGATCTGCCCCCACCTTCAGGTCGATCAGCACCGACTTCTCTGGCTCCCCCACGAATAGCTAAGAAGACGAAGATTACAGGAAAGGAGAGGAGCGGATTTGATGATATGTTCGAAGAGGGGGAGCAGAAGAGTAAAGAGGAGGATTCTGCGCCCAGTGCAAAAGCCGCGCCACCACCCCCACCTCCGAAGTCTGGGATAGGGCCCCCTCCGTCCGCGAAAAGCCCATCATCGGTGACTGATCCGGCAGCTGACCCTCAACTCACGGAAGGGTCTGAATCTGGTGAAGGGAAAGATGCATAGGACGACGTAATGTCTCAGACACCTGAATGATGAAGAAGAAAAATTAGGCTCCGCAATCATGGCCGCGGTTTATACTCATGGTTGGACAGAGTATGGTGTCGCTCCAATGGATTGTACTGACGTTGCGACCGTAAAGACATGCTACCAGCTACATCCTAGGCTCCTAGTAGCGCTTCCTCGCTCGGCCCGCTACCGTCCCAGCTCAGTAGTGTTACACATCGCCATTACTGGCCTCTCCGTGCGCCCGAATCATTGAAACCCAGCTCCTGTACGCTACATTCAAGCTCCCCAAAGATCCCAATTCCGAATCCATAACCAATACTTGTGTGGCAAAGGTCCATCTACGTTCGACGACTATTTTTTCTAGCTCATCGAACACCTCGATAGCCTTTAGCAGCTTCATAGCGGAGTTTGGTGAAGCGATCAAGGCTACGTTGTTGCGGCGCCATGTCCTGGCAGGCATGCTGATGTCGCCGTGGAGGGTAAACATTCGGACGATATATGCTGCTGCGTCTTGCAAGCATCCGTATATGTCTCCTTCGGGGAGTCGATCGCCGTAGTCGGTGAGGAAGAGGGTGATGTCTGAATGGGGGATCGGAAATTGAGTCGGCACCTTTAAGGCGTGTGGATGTCTGCTATCGACGTAAGACTAGGCTCCTCGAGAGAGCGCACGGATTACCCACGTCGCATTCAGTCTCCAGAAGGTTTCTCCATCCAGAGTCAGGTTTGATTCCGTTGCTGCCAGCAATACAGGCTTGGGGATGGTCGCTGCATGTGCGAGCCCCCATAACAGAGGGAGGAGCCAAAATAGAAACACCAGCATGATTCGCCTTTTCCTCCTCGCGTTCGCCGAGACTTTGCAGGTGCAAAGAATGAAGTGGCGATTGTTATTTTCGGTTCTTACAGACACCGCAAATAGCTCAACGCGACTCGCGTTGAGCCGATAGACTCGCTTCTTAGGACCCACATACTTCTGGCGCAACTTGGCGCCAGTATCTACTGAGTCACTTTGGGTGTCATACAAGGGCACGCGTGATTATCAGCCCCGAACGCACAAGAAATGACTGGGCTTGGGAACGGCAAATGCTTCTCTTCTCTCAGATTACCAATCCTCGAGTCCTTGGCTCTCTATACCCATGAACGCCAACAAGCAATCGCAGAGCGACCGTTAGACTCACGAGACCGCGGACTCCGTACACCGTCGCTCCTCAGCAATATCATCGTAAAAGCCACTTATGTAAATTCTGTCGAAGGCATAGCCTAATATAGAAACAGTATGTCGAAGATGGAAGACAAGAATTACAGCCCAGTAATGCGTCATCGCAAAAGACTTACGAGTGTCTAATGTCGAGTTCTCAGTAATGGTTCGCGTTGCATTTATCACCACGCTTCTTCCTCACTGTTCCTTCCAATTCTCCCCACTCCTGAGTCTTCCAGCGTTCAGAGCTTAAGTACCGTAATGCTTGATTGTCAGCTCGATTCCACAAGCTAGACAGCCACGTGCGAAGATATCGAACAGGAGAACATTTCTTGTAATTTCTCTTATCATAAAGAATAATTCGAATTAGCTCGATCTAGCTTTCTCCACATTTCCCCCTTTGTCTATATTTTTTGCATCATATCTTGGGAGGCACGATCTATCCGTGTACAACTATGTACTACTTCCCTTCGAGTGGATTCCGCTGGGGTTCCTTCCAAATGTGATCCATACAAAACTTTAGGATCCTTTGTTCTCGCTCTAGTATGCTGATGCAGGGTTTGATAACGGGCTTGGGATTCCCGGATGTGGAGATTCTCGTACCACGGGAGATTCGAGCACATCTCCACCCTTCTCCAAATCCACCTTTGCCCAGAATAAGTATCCATAGCTTGGTTCTCTGTACTCTTCAAGCATCCCTATACCCATCAAGGCTAGAAGGTAGGTTCGTGTAAGGCTTGTGGCGGGTTTGCGCTACAAGGTACTTAGGGTAAGAGGGAAGGTCCACCACCGTAGCTACTGCCGGATCCACTTCATACAACACCTTGATGTGGATTCTCGTACCTCTGGTTTGGGCTACAAGGTGCCAAAGGCGAGAAGCGCAGCTTCCACTATCATAGCTCCTCCACTGGCGGATCCACCCTGCGCAACACTCCCTGCCCCAACAACATCTCGACCACAAACAGCTAGAACCCTCTCTGCCGTTCCTCCCCACTTCGCACTCTTTCTCTTCTTCCCTCTCCATTCCTCCCTACAAATCAAGCTTCCAACCACCACCTTCCCTCCTACCACCAACAACCAAACCCAATCCCCCCCAAAATCAAACCCAGCACCCCAACGCCGAAGCATGCGCCTCTCAACCCTCATCCTCATCCTCGCCCCAGGAACAGGCCCCCTCGCATCCGCCTACACCGGCACCCTCTACCCCTGGGACCCCTCCGGCGTCGGTTCCTGCGGTACGTAGCTAAACGCATTTGATTTGAGCGTCGCGCTGTCGAAGGTTATCATGGATAGTGCGGTTGGGAAAGGGCGTATGTATCCCCCTCATGCTTCCTCCATCCCCTTCGCCCGTATCCATCCATCCATCTGTACCCACCAAAAAAATTTCGCCACATCCGCCAGTTCCCCATGTCAGGCCTTCTCAGACTCCATAGCTAGTCATTACCTGGTTACTTGGATCACGCGAGTCCCAGCTAAGAAACGCACACACAAAGTCTGCAATCACTCCATCAACCTCACCATCCCCGACGCCACGACGCCACGACGCCTACAAGCCATATTTAAGCCACGATCGTGGATACGTGTATTGAGTGCGCGGAGGGGGGCATGAAGGTTGGGAGACGGTCTATCGCATGTTGGCCGGAGCGACGGGTTTATCGGGCGAGAAGGCGGAGGGGGTGGAGTGGTGCTTTGAGTAGGGGGGGGGGTTGATACGGGGTGAGGAGAGGAGGTTGGGAGTTGGGGTGGTAGGTTGGGAGGTTAGGGGGTTGCGATTGGGGATGTGGAGAATGGATGATGGGGGAAGGGTGGTTGGGGTGGAGGCTGTGTGGTGTTGGGTTGGGAATTGGGGGGGGGATAGATGATTGGGATATTGTAGAGGCATTCCATACTAGCATCAGAACTTAGACATGGAGGGGAGCTGGAATTCGGGACTTGAGATCCGCATGCGTTTGCTACGTTGTTGTCGTCGTCATCAAGAAACCGCTTAATTAAGGATGAAACCTGCTTCGAAACCTTTATACTGCTCCAGATGCTTACTCGCCCGATCTTTTGATCTTACCATAGGCGGGCCAGTATGCATCTAACCCCTTATATTTCTTGAGCGTCACTCTTGATGAACACATCTCATCAGATGAAAGTAAGTACGAAACATATCTATGATGCGGAGATTGCGCAGAAGTCATCGCCAAAAGCTACACATGCCTTTGCCGTCTCTACATGTGAGCGGATTGGTTCGAACGAGTAGTCGGTGTGAAGATGTTTGCGTGGCTTACGGTTTCGAAAGTCGAAGATGGTATAGAAAACGCTATGGTCTTGTGACGAGTACAGTGCGGCTGCGAAATGAGGTGTTGGAGGGGCGCTGGCTCTGTGTGTGGGTTTTGTTATTAGGTTTGTCTCTATTCTCTCGGTTGCACTGGACGATAAGGATTGGTGAAGGTTGAGCCAGTCGTTGTGAGATTATGGCCTTCAGAGACTGTACCTCGGGAATTGTCTGAAAGTTCCGGGATAGCCGCCGGGAGTTCGCCAATTCGCGAGGAGGGCATGAGCTGGCGTCGATGAGAAAGCAATCACGCCCAAGACCCATCAAACAGTCCATATCGGTTACCTTTAACATCCAGGACCTCCGCAGCCTCAACAGCTCCCTCTCCAACGCTGCATAAATAAGTCTCCAATCCCATCTCTCCGCTACCCATGTCTTCAACCCCATACCGCTGAATGAAGAGCGATTCATTATTTTGACTCGATCCAGCTTATAGGCCCCTTTGTTGGGTGTCTAGCTTGAGTTCGGTATCCTGACCGGGTGTGTGTGAATCTCTGCGTTGGAGGTATTGAGTTTGGGTTTGGTAAGTTGTGTGGTTGGTAATCGTGCATGTGAAAGGTTGACGAATGCCCGGAATGGGGTGCTTGAGAAGCAGTTTAGTGCGAATGCTAGATGGCGGAGTGGGAGAGAAGGGTGCAAGAGTTGTTCTGTAAAGAGATATTAGAGAGTCGAGATAACGACGATGTGAACAAGGTATTTAGAAAAAGACAAACCAAACAAAAACTGAATGACTGTGTCCAGAATCGAACCCCCAACCTGCGAAACAAAGAAAAAACACACGCAATCGATTTATCGACGATGAGCCCTGATCATCAGGTCGACGAGCAACTGAACTTAGCGGTTTTATCCACATTTCGACTGATCCTCAAAGCCTTCCTCGACTGTGTTATTAATTAACATTGAATTGTCTGATATATACTGCAAACAGAGCCGCGCAAAATGTGGCCAACGCAGCAGGCAGTATCTCACACGCCTCTACTCCGCGCACTAGACTCAAGACGCCTTGTTGGTCCTGGGGTTTGTGCTAACGCCAACTCACGTGCAACACTGCCTCTTTACTGTCAGGATAGTCAGAGCCCGTGGAATCATCCAGAGCACTCCTACCTGCTCCGGTCATCGCGCTGGTATCGGCACCGTATTCGACATTTTCGTACGTAGACTCGTTGTGGTAGTGGTGGAAGATCCCATCAGAGAAAGCCGACAGAAGGGGCATATCGTCTACGACATCCACACTCACGTTCCTCCCAAGTAGCCACCGAGCACATTCCCGCATAATTTTGATCTCGAGACTCGAGGACCTGGGAGGCGTTCCTCCACAGCTCCTACGAGCTTCGTCAATGTCACTGTGAGCCAGCTGAGATCTCAAGATGCAGCACGCAGCTTTGCGCAATAGCGGGTTGCACTATTCAAGGACTTGCCTTTGGATTGGTAGTGGAAAGCATAGGCATAAATGCGTTGGGGACGGGGTTATTCCATTACTAAAGACTGTCAAGTCTTGCTTCTCGCATAAGAGGGAAAGTACTTGTTTCAGAACAGCTGCTCGAGGCTCAAAAGAGGAAAGAAGCAGCGGCATGTGTACCCACGAGTCTTTTATGATTTTGGGTAGCCATCAAACCTCTGCAAACTTCGGGTACTGAAGATTTCTTCATGGCACCGCGATAACATAAAGAGATGGTGCTTCGTTGCATTCGAGAAAGCCACCCACCCACGATCTTGTAAATATCGGACAGTGTAACGACACTGAAACACGAACTCTTAATCTATCGTAATCGACCATTAAAAGTCGGGTATCGTCTATGCCCCAATGGCCGTCCCTAGCAAAGAACGCCTTCGCTATGCCGGCCCACATCTTCTGTTGCAATTTTCCTGCCTCGGTCGACCATCGCTAGCGCTTCAGCACTCTCTGTCGAGAAAGCAGTTGCGAAATCATGAAATGACTAACATCTTCATCAGCCCAATATGAGAGATGACTTGCTATACTCGCAATGAGCGAGATGTCGAAGACGCCCCTGCATCAATTAGCGGATCCGAAAAAAAGGGAAATTATGGATAATAGAGCTCGTGCGTGGTTGAAGATGAGTACATAAGACTCGAATCGGTTACTGATCGCGTCAAGCTTGGACTTACTCCTGGATACTGAAGTCAACCCTTCCGTTCGCATTCAAAGCCCTGACTTTTGCTTCTTCTCTTCTCAGCCTCCTCGCCCTTTCGTCGGCCTCCGCCCACTCCGCACTCTCGCCCAAATCGCGACCCTCATCGCTTTGCTGGCTTCGACGCCGTTTCTCGAAGCCCGCGTAGAGAGTCTCGATCTCGGAGTCGATGAGCGTGGGAGGATGCTCACCTGGTTGATCCGGGCCCTCAGTTGAAGATATGGTGGTAGGTTGTGCGGCGCTGTTGACGGTACTAGTGATATTGGGATTGGGCGAGGTGGGCGTACGCTGAGTCTGGGAGGCTAACAGCGACTGAGGGTCTGTGAGGCCTAAGCTACGATTTAGAAGGCTGCTGGCCACCCCCGTAGTGATACTTGACCAGAAGCCTGAGACGCTCTGGCCAACGCGTGTGCCGATGCCTGAAATGCCTTGGCCTGTGTTGCCGAAAATACCGCGTTTGGTATATGGCAAGGGTTGTGGCTTGAGGCTAGACATCGCTGCAGAGATGAGAGGCTCCATGCGATAAGAGATCGGATCAGCAGGATGGAAAATGTTGAACAATTGATGGCACTTGGGTGACGAGACAGTGATCGAAAGTATGTCAGTATCGCTGTTCTTGCTAGATTGTTCAGCGGAAGGACCTAGGAAGGGATCGGCCAATGTGTCTGGACTATGTGCCGGCATGGCATCAGGCGACTTTCGGCCTTCAATGCGACAACCTTTTAGCATCTGGAAAAGTCCTATAGGAGACCCTAAGCAGTAGAAATCCTCCACCTCGAAGTTGAGAGCAAGCTTGGATGGTTGACTTTGGTCAGCAGAGCTGCCACTCCGCCGAAGTTGCTTCTGTTTTCGAACCAAGCCGGTGGGAGCCTGAGAGACTTCTCGCTGGCGACACAAGATGTCGAAGAGAATGGCAGATCCCAGCGAATGACCAACCATGCTGACCTTGCCACGGAAATCTGGATTACGCTGTAAGAAGAGCTCATATACCCGGTTGCATTCTCGTTGCACGATACTCGCAATGTGCTCCCTGTAGGCCGACTGGTATAGAAGGATATCAAGAGCCAAATCCGTGATTAGATTACGGATGGCGGGCACTCCATCGACAGTGATGTCGTCTAGACTTGGGTATCTCTCATCCTCACCGAATGTATCTGCATCTGTAAGATCTTGCTCCTTATTGTTCTGTTTGAAGCTCTGCTTCGGAAAGTCCAACAAATGCCGCCATACAACCGGTAATACTTGGATACGGCAATTCTTGGGTAGTCGGTCGACCTCATTGTTCAGGGCCTGCAGGTCGGGGGAGTTGGCGTATACACTTTTTAGTGTTTTACGCAGGACGTTAACATCGTGGATGAAGTTGATACTTTCCATGCGCAAGCCGAGTCTTTGGCCGATGCCGTGGGTGACAAGAATGAGGTGCTCGATCTCTCTAACTTGATCAGCCTCATCAGTATCCTTGTAATCTTCTCGCATTTCGTCTTCATCACGCTTGCGGACTGCCTCTTCCTCTTTCGCTGGATCCTCAAGCTCTGGTGACGAGATAAAGGAGGACATCTGTCTTTCAAGTTGAAGTAATCGAGGCTCAGATTCCGGATCAGTGGCGTCAGCGTCTGGGTCGGGTTTTGCATCATCTTCGAGTTTCGGAGAGACGGATGGCTGCTCTTTTTGCTTCGAAGCGGATTCAGGATCGAGTTTGCCAGGACTGCTATCTCTCTCTGTCTTGGCTGTCTTGCCGTCTTTGACTTTGGTGGCTTCTACATGGCCACGGACTACTTTGACGCCACCAAGATGCCCGCCCCCAGCAATACGTTGATATACCGTGCTGCTCATGCGAGACAAGAAGTCGTCAGTGAGAATCCATGCCACCGTGGCGTCTTGATATGTCACTACAGAATTCATGTATTGGCCGAATAGACGTTGGGTTTGCAGCTGGAATCTTGCCGTGACTGTAGTTTGAGCATTCGACATATCTTCTTGACTTTTACCCTGCAGATCGTCGGATGATAACTTCTTGACAGGTTTCGACTCAGCGGGTCCGTCATTGTTACTGGCAATGGCGCGATTCATGGACACGGGCCTCGCCTTAGGCTTCGCATCCGATACAAGGACAGGTTCTGGAGTATATCGCCATGGCGTAAGCCTGAGATAGCCTTCTTCCAACTGGACTGCCAGATTTTCATCGCAAGGGCGTAGTGTAGAGCCTTCTTGGTAGAACCAACTACCTCGCCGTACATCGTAGATTGGGCCTAGCCAATACGTAGGCGCAAGCTCGCGCTGTTCGACATCAACGTCGAAGAGAAAGTCCTCATTGACGGGGACCTTGACGGGGCCTCCCTTCTCCATACCCGAAGCATCATTGAAGCTTGTATTCTTCTTCGACCCGATGCCACCCAAGTCTGACACCGGAGGCCTATCATTGGCCAGGCCATTGTCGGTTGCTGCTCCCTCCCCGGGGTCTGAAGCTTCTGTCTCGAGCAGCTTCTGGAAAGCCGTCTCTATAGATCGAGAATCGCTGAAAGAGAAGGCAGCATATTTCTTGGGTGGTGGCAGTGGTTTGGCGTCTTTGGGAGGTTGATCTAAAGGCCGAGGCTTCCGCTTGGGCACCTGGCTTTATGGGTGAGTACGAGACCGTTGGCTTGTGCTAGGATGCACGTGAAATAAGATACGGATATACATACATCTACCGCGTAGAACCATCTGATATTGGTTTTCGGACAATCGAAGGGGTAGTCTTTCCGACTCAGGCGATGGCGATGCGTGACAGTGTGATCAGCACCCTGGGACTGCTCTAATCCCGAGGTTTTCGACGCATCGTTCGTAGCTTGACCAGGCTTGGGCGTAGTGGACCGTGAGGGCCATGGAGAGATGGAGTCTAGAAAGCCCTTCTGTATCGATGCCATGTTGCCTCCCCGGGCAAACCGGAGAAGACTGAAGCGAGCCAACTTGGAAGGTCATAGGCGGACATTAGTCGAGGCTGTTGTTGTCTTCTGTCGAAATATCCGGTCGAGCAAGCGCAACACAGAAGGTACTCGTAAAGTAGCTGACCGATGTCATGCTTGGCACGCCAAGACTTTGCTAGCGGAGATGCGGTCCGATAACGCACCTTATAATTTAATTACGCAGGCAAAGGTACCTGAACCTGCTGGTAGAAAAGTATACTACAGCCATTCTTTCTGCGCCTGATGGACTAAGTATGATTTGTTATCACCTCGGATCTCCTATCCTACCCACAATTACGCGCAGGTTTGAGACAGTCAACAGTAACGACGCCATATTTTATCTCCAACCACACACTTACAACCGTACATCTTATGAGCGAATTTATAATGGGCGGCGATAAAACAATCAAGCCACGTCCTCAAGGACCAAACTCCTGTCGACACCTCCTCCGTGGCAAATCTCTCTAACTAAAGCCCGCAGTCTGGCTATCATTTCTTTCAAGTCATCGCTATCACAGTCTGCTGTTACTGGATGAAGAGCTTTAGAAGGGGTCGAAAATTTCACGGTCGACGAGATGGACTTGTGTAGCCTTGTGTAGAAGCCTGTCTTGGATTGGTTTTTCCTCATTGGGATCTGTTAAGCAATTTGCGCATGTTGTCGAGCTGGTAGCAGGATTGCCGATGGAATTCTTTTCCCAATGCATTTTATTACACTGATACGTAAGTATTCATTAGCGTTAGATGATGGCTAGATGATGGCTAGCAAATCCAAAGAATCATTACTTCCAGCACCTGCCCGCTAAATGCATCGTTCGCGCCGTTCCAAACCCTCTAAACCATGAATAATGAACAGACCCCGACCACGGCAGACAGAACCACGAACATCCCTATTCCCTTCTCCATCGCCGCTCCGCTGGCGACCGAAACAATAGGTGGCGAAATCTGCGTCGGTGTGCGACGTCGTAACGGAAATCCGGTCGGCAACCCGGTTCCAGTCGGCCCAGGCACAGCGTTCGTTCCCGTCCTCGCAGGCGCACCGTATCTCCCTGAGGGGATCGGGATGCCAGCACCAGTCCACATCGCGCCAGCCGGGCCAACTGCAGTAACGCTCCCTTGCATTAGCGGCAACGTCGACCCCAGAGCTCTCAGCGACGAGGATATAGCTGCAGAATTCATCGTACTTGTTGCTGCGCCGGCGGCTGTGCTGGTGGGGCTACCAGTGTCTAGAGCTTGGAGAGCTGGCATGTTCCAGGGAAGAGCTGGCATGCAGGCGCCGGTGCCAGGGATACTGTCCGGGGTGATCTCCCTGATGATGCTATCCGCGGTCGAGACTAGATTGCTTTGGGCGAGGGCGATCTGCTGGTTGTCGATGTCGTACACGACGTAGGCGGAGCGGAGGAAAGAGTCGCCAAGGACCGCTTGATAAGAGTGGCTTGGAACGATACTCAGGGTGCAAGCTGGCGTGCCGTCGGAGAAGGTGAAGTTTTCGAGCGTGGCTTCTCGAGGGACGACAAACTCGCTGATGGGCACGTTGATCTTCGGACCTCCAGAACCACCGAAAGAGAATGAGAAGACGCTTTCTGCGGTCGTTCGGTTGCAGGGGATAGCAACAACATTTTCTTCGATGAATGTGGCACCAAGATAAGAATGAATGGCTGTCATAATATAATCAGGCAAGGACGTGTACGTGCTGCCGCTGTCAAGAATGGTATATACGACGTCGCTCTGATTGGAGGATGTGAATGTAGATATGCCGCTTGGGGATTGCGCGGTGACGGCCGTCAGTTGGACTGCGTAGAACGACGAGGTCGGTATAATAGGGTTAGGAACAATGGGAACGGAGATCAGAGATCCTTGATATTTGCTATCGTCCGTTCCTCCAAAGAGAATGGTTCCTGTCGGTGCTTCTATGAGTGCAAGGGCTAATTAGCGCGAACTCATGTAAAGGAGTAAGTACTAAACATTAGGTGGTGTCCAAGATCGAAGAAGCCTTACCGATGGAGTTGAGATATAGACTGAAAGCTCTCGTTCTGATGACTCCGTGCGCTTTCAGATCCGACACAATATTCGGATACGATGTGGTATTTTGGGACAAGGCGCTTGTCTCCGAGTCTTCGGGTCCGATACCCATGATACCCACAGTTGCAATGCGAGGATCGTTACCATCATTCGTCGAAGATGTAGAAAGCCCAAATTGTACTCCTTCCATCTCGACATCCCCTAAGCGAACAGTGTCCTTCACATAAGTCCCTTGCTGGGCGTTGTGATCGGCGTACTTGATTACAAAAGACTGCTGTAGACTTATGCCGGTTTGTGACTCCTTCAGGTCGTCTGAGGAGGATTTTTAGTGGCCTGCCGGAATTTGCAAGGGCGACCACTTACAGGCCCCAGTCAAAGAGCACTCCTCAGCATGTGCGATGCAAAACGGCTGATGTATGGATGGCACCCATAGGACGGCACTACCGGTGTCGATCTGCACTTGGAATAGCTGAGGCGGAGTTCCGATGGAAATATCTGCTGTGTAGATGCTTCCTAGGTTTGCCATTGGAACTGCGACACCATTGTCGCGACCAACAATTGACCTAGCGGCATGATTCTCTTGGGTCTTGGCAAAATTGAGTGCATAGACTTTGGGTGTAGCGGTAACTATAGCCAAAGGGAGGCATGCTATTGTTGCTAAGGCAACTGATATCCTCGAAAGCGCCATCGTTTTGCGAGGAACAGAAAACAAGGAAGTTGAAACGCCAAAAAGAAAAGAATGGAGATGGATATTGCTGCAGAAGACACAGGAACGAAGGTAGACGATGCAAGCACAAAACCAGACCCAAGGAAGTGCAAAGGCCGATGCATATCACCAATGTTGGACATTACAGTCTATATACCCGCGATCTCTGAACGCTAACATTATTCCATCGATACAGGGCGCAGGTAGACGACAGCGGAACAGGAAGGAGCAACCTCAGCTAGTGCCTGCCCTCTCGCTCCGCCATGTTTTGTGTAAATTTTGGGATTCATCCACAAGGCCTAGAAGCCGCAGCAGTACTGACATGGAGCTCAAGGATCGATAGCATCGGTCAGGAACATGAAGCTGCCATTACGTGGTTGTTGAAATATTGTGGTTAGTCTGTAAGACGCAAGCGAAGTGTGTCGAGACGGGGTACCATCTATCCGGAGATATCGACATAGGAAGAGCCATGTCGCAGGGAGGAAAAATATCTCTGCGACGCATCTGGTACGTGCACCACAGCGGTTGAAAGGTGGAGGAGGACTTCGCAGCAAAGTGATTCCAGGAATAGGCGTCGGAGATCCTGCAGGATGCGGAGCCATCAAGCCCGTTCAGGCTGAGAATCCTCCGCCATATCAGCCAATCACAAGATCCATGAGACTCTCTGATACGGAATCTAAAACTTGTGCTGTGCGGAGCAAAGAACTCCCGGCTGACCATCTCTTCCGTACAACCAGAAAATTGAAATGCCCCATCCATCGACCTTTATCGCCGACCCTGCTACGATACGAGGCCTTGACGTTGTATGATCGGCATTGCACACGGAGCTCCCAGCTGTCACGGTTTCAAGCTGCAGAGGAACGGTCGTGGCGGTGCCATTCCTCTAGGATCTCGAGGGCGAGGACGATCGGTCAATGTTGAACGAAGAATCTGGAAGATTGCAACTTAAAGCGAATCAAAGGTCGGACTTCCTCTCGTATCATAAAGCAACTGGCTTCAGTGTGGGTCGTCGGACTGACCTGATATCAACGAAACTGCGGCGGCGGGACTTGCCCTGCCATAAGGTAGGGTCGCGAACAGAAAATCCGGACTCGTGTTCACGTGGAAACGATTGATGCATTTGGCAGTCAGTATATTAGGATGCCATGCGCCAGTTATGGCAGCTTCCTGGCGTGACGTGTGGACGCCTGACCAGTCTCCAACCTTGGTCCTTCGGAATCCCTTATGATGGATGATGTTGGATCAAGCCCGCAAAAGACGATGCTGACTGCATTCCTGGATGAGGAAGTATCAACAACCTCTATCTGCCCCTACGCTGTAATTCGTAAAAGCCGACCTACAACTCTGAAGTTGAGCGTAAAGTCAAAGCAATCTCGAAAATTGGTGCGTATCACCGCTATAAGACATGGAAGAAAGAGGAGAGAATGGAAAGGAAAATATGACGCGCGGCCAGAAAATCCGAGGTTGACGAATAAATTACTTCTTTACTGCAAATTGATTAACCGTTGTACACGTAATCCATCCACGAATTTACTGGCGAACCAACTCAGGATCGAGCCCTAAAGCTTGAAGCCTGCTTCAACCGAAAATAATATGCTCTGCTGGTCTGGATGCTCTATGTCGGTGTGGTGTCCATGTTGATGGCGACGAAGCGATTTGGATTAAGTACAAAGCTGCAGGGATTGATTTAGCATAGCGGTGTGTGCGAAGAACCAATTTGTCAGCTCTGGCAGGACAGTGATGCCACTATTCAAGGCCGATGCTCAAGTTCTAGGCAACGTCTGCGCTGTGAGCATCAAAGAGTAGTCATGGGATCAGTGAAAAAGAAAGGCAATGCTGGAATACTAGCTTCTGCTGCTGATTCTCCTCTTTGATCCTGGACAATGTCTTTTGCAAGATGGTACAACCGCATCATCGTTATTGGAAAGCTGTTCATTAGTCTACAATCCATCCCCTTGTCCGGCAAGAGTCTGAGCAGCATTGCAGCAACAGGCATAATTTGAGCAGCGTTGGGTGAGTTGATCAACGTTTCTCCTGGCGGTACGAATTCAAGGGAATAGCCTGCAGTGTAACCTCCCCTTGCCGCGTGAAGCATGTTTGCAGCAAAGAGGGCAGTCAAATTCCAAGGCACGGGGACGGATCTGGCCGAGACCAGTAGCTCGAGTTGCCCAAGCCGTAGGATGCAGGATACCACTGGAGGAGCAAGGGCTATATTCTTGTCGCTTGCTGACTGGAATACCGCGTTGTAGAAGTCCATCAGGTGGACGGTTGACGTCTGTATGGGGACGAATAAGGTCAGGTCACTTTCCTCTCTTAAGCGTATGGTCCAACCGTCCGTTAGAGTCCTCGAATAGTAGTAGAATGGTGAGAAGGCACTTGATGCACCTGCATTCACGGAGTTGCCTCTTGTAATTGTTGGACCACAAATGACGGGCAGGGTAAGAGAGGTACAGAGTAGGAAAGTGACAGCTATTGCAGCTTGGGAAACGGTGCATGGCAAAAGCATGGTTGAATTGCGCGCTGGGGATCTCCAAATTATCCTGAGGCATTCGACAGAAATGCGAGGTACTTTATGCAAGAAGGTACGCTACGACGACTAGATAAATGGCTCGCGGTTGCTCTTACGTTTAGTTAAGACTGCTGTCGCCTATCGGCTTTGTTGCACGTTTTCTATCGGATCTAATGGCGGTAGCCAAAAGCTAAGAAGGAGCGATCTCAAAACAAGCGCGCGTTGCTCTAGCGAAGCCCACGATGTCAGCACCCACAAGTGTTGATATATGGACCAGTAGATATCTGGAGAGATGATCGGGAGCAATCCACAGGCGCCTAATGGAGGCTACGAAGAGAGCTTGTTTGTGAGTAAGTGGTCGCGCTCAGTCGATCCTAGCATTGGTCAAACACCATTTTCTCGAATGACAAGAGGAGTAAGCGGCTGTCTCAATATTTGAGCAGAGCCTGTCCGCTACCTTTCATGCACCTCGGAGGAATATTCACGAGTCACCATGGCAGATCATGATGCTCTCAAGCTGCCCAAGTCTTCTATCTATCCCGATCCTGTGATCATCCCACCACTTCAAGAACATAAAGAGACCTGGATCATGCTCCACGGCCGCGGCTCCAATGCACAGAAATTCGGCTCCGAGCTTTTAAGCACTCATATCCCAGGCCATGGATCCTTGCCCCAAGCTTTTCCACACGCAAAATTCATTTTCCCAACAGCGTCTCCCCGCCGTGCCACCATCTATAAAAGGAAGGAAATCCATCAATGGTTCGACAATTGGCACCTAGAGGCACCAACCGAAAGGGAAGAGTTGCAGATTGATGGCTTGCGAGAAACGAGCGTTCTTTTGCATAACCTGCTGAAGGCAGAGATTGCAGCTGTCGGAGCCAAGAACGTGGTCCTGGGAGGTCTCAGCCAGGGGTGCGCCGCAGCTTTGGTGTCAATGTTGTTATGGGAAGCAGAGCCTCTCGCTGCCATGTTCGGTATGTGTGGGTGGTTACCCTTCCAGAAACACATGCAGGATATCGTAGAGTCCGCGATAGGTAGTGGCGATGACGACCCGTTCGTAAAGGATGGTAAGTCCTCCTGTAATTAGTTCGTGACCCGTCCAGCGAAGTGGTCGTTGATAAAGATGTAGATATGGCAAAACTGTCCCCAGTCCAACAAGCCATTGATTTTCTACGCGACGAGCTCGAGCTTCCAAAGAAGGGAGAAAGACTGCCATTTCAGCAGATCCCTACTTTTCTTGGACATGGCACAGAGGACGACAGGGTCCCTATCAGCTTAGGTCGAGAAGCGGAGTGTTGCATTCGGACTCTGGGCGGAATCACGCACTTCAGCGCTTATGAAGGCGTTGGCCACTGGTATTCCCCTGAACTGCTGAGAGACGTAGTGCACTTTGTAGAGGAAGCCTTGAAGCGAGATCCCACCTAGATGAGCTTCTCGATGAATACCTCGATGAACACCTCGACGACATCCCGCTATTGTCAATATCAAAGGCCACGCCGATGCTTTCGAAACCTCAACCATGCCACCCGGCGCATCCATCGAGTTTTGACAAACCGGCCCTCACGGTCACTCCGATCAAAACGACGACGAACCAGACCACGAACCCATCTTTCGAACAGAGAAGGATTTCGCAAGCCCCTCCTCGCGGGCTTGCTCGAAAATCCGCGGAACGGCTCCCATGTGTCAGCCTATACCTTTTCACATACCATCCAGTCAAGCATCTCGAAAACACGTCATCACAGCCTTGAGGAATCACAATATCGCTGTAGGCGAACCACTTCTAGCAATCTACGTCTACACGAAAAACCCATGCACCGAAAACAAAGATATATCTCCATCTCTAAACCTCCAAAAGATGCCTTACTTATCAATCCGATTCTCACCCCGGCTTGGAACAACCAATCCAATCCAGAGCGACAACAAGCCATAGAACCAACAATTGAAACGGGCGCGGCGTTATAGTTATTCCATCAGTACCTGGACTCACAATACTGCGCCTCCTTCAACTTCCCCAAATTTCGCATTTGAAGACCAGTGCTCATGCACAGCCTCATGAGCACTCGCCCGATGTTGATCCGGGAATTGAAAAGGTCTGGACAATAGACTTATCAGTCATTTGCCTAGCTTCAACGGCATTTTTGAGTGGGATTCCGCGGATGGATGTGATTTGGGGAGGGAGGTGAGGGTGAGGTTGCGAGTTGCGCTTAGAAATCTTGAGGATGCGTGGGGACTTTGGTGGAGCTGCGGAGGATTTGTGAGGGGGGGGAGGGTTTGTTGGGAGTGTTGGGGTGGGGTACTCGCTGTGTTTAGTGGTTTTGGTGGAGCTTAGGGGTCTTCTGTTGTGTATGAGGGCGATACCTGTTTGTGTGAGGGTTTGGCTGCTGAGAAGGAATGGGTAGCTGTCTGTTGGTGGCACGGACGGGGGCTGGAAACATGATACAGATTGAAAGTCGTTATCTTTCTTCATTTTGCCTCCAGTAAGCATCACGCAAACGCATTGACCAATGCCATTATCGACGAAGACTCCAGGCGGTGGCAGTTACCACGAGTACGTTGAAGCTATATCCGGAGCCGGAAATATTCCTAGAATTCGAATGGTTCCGTGAGCACTAGGTGTGAAGCTCCCGGATACTTGAGAGAATGTGCAGCGTTCTTGCGGGGAATTGTGTTGAGGGCGATTTGGGTCGCTACTCTGTGCCCGCTTTGATTGGAATGCGCTGATTAAGTGGAGGCAGGATGTTGATAGCTCTGCGTATGACAAAATCTATTAGTGGGGCGGGCAGGCGGCGCAGACTACCGTAGGAAGACATGAGGCTAGGTTTATTGTTTTTGTCTGGTTTTCCGATGATGGATGAGTGTTGACCTAAGACTTCGATTCGTCAGTCTTAACACGAGCAGGTATGGCTGATTGAGGGGACTTTACTTTAGAGTACTTCACGCCAGACTTGCTTCGTTGGACCGTAGGGCTTTGAAAATAACTCCGATCAGCGGAAACTCCGATATCGAGGTCAAACCGTAGGACGGCGTGTGGTTGCAAAGGATATCTTTTGCTGCTTGCTGGCCCGGAATGATCAAGGGTAGCGTGCTCTTCAAAAGCGTCCTCAAGGACCGTTACATCTTCTAGGCGTCTTGGGCCATCGATGCATTCATCGTATCACAACACCCCATTTGAAACTCCATGATCCTCGACCGCCTTCTCCGGCTCTTTCGTCTCATGCCCCATCCCGAGCGCCGCCCCCTCCTCCCCTTTCCCAATTCTCGTCATAATTGCCCCCTCGTCCCATTCCCCTCCATGGAAAGCATACATCCTCGACTCCGTGTTCGCATAGGGCATCTCCTCGGGTATAAGCTCCCTCAAGAGACCTCCGTGGGTAATGACAAGTATAAGTCGCTCGGGTCTCTCCCTCAACTTCCTCCTCACCCTCTTCGCGCGCGCTCTCAGCGCTTCGGGCGTGGGAGCCCAAAGCCCTTCCTTGCTGTTCCACTCAGGAGGTAGGGGGCTGAAGTCGAGCATGGCGTCGCAGAATTCGGACTCGAGAATGGCCACGTCGGAGCCGGTGTCGCAGGGCCAGCTGTCGGCTTCCTGAAGGTCTGGGCTGCGTGTCAGCTGTTCGGCCCTCTTCAGATCATGGTGTATTGGGAAAGCAGGGGAGTTCGGTGGGTCGACTTTGACTAACCCGATTCGAGTAGAATAGGTATGTCCGGCCTCGCAACCCCAATGAGGGCTGTCTGAAGCGTCCGACGCAATGGCGAGACAACAATGAGGTCGGGCTGGTGGGGGAAGATTTTGCGCAGAGCTTGAGCTTGCGTTTCACCTAAGGGAGTCAAGTGCGGATCTCGATGTTTGCGGTAGGTTGCTTCGCCGGGATTGACGTTATGCTGCGCCTGTATAGAGTGTCAACGAAATCGTTGTTTGGCTTTTCGAATCAGCTTGGGATATGAGCACTGACCTGCGCATGCCGAAGGCAGATGACGTGTGGTGGCATCGTCAAGGGCTCAATATCCAATGGTCGGAGGGGTTAGAGCAGGATGATGGTCTCATGCCAGCATGAGTAAGTCACTTGACATACGCATATAATGGTAGGTATTAAGTCGGAGGTGATCGAGAGAACGATCAGATAGTTGTCCGCTCGCACCGAATACTTTATTCACGGGTTCTTATCGCGGCACTTGGCGACACTTGCCTTCTTCGGTTCTAGATTCGTGGAGATGCTGCTGGCCTTGAGTGGACATGCAGCAACGTGCATGGCATTATGCAGCCTTAAATACAACGAGACTGATCCGACATCGCTATCGGTGATGATAAGCACATGTAGTCTTTCGACAAATCCCATCGTCTGCGAATCTGGCAAAAGCACAAGTCCATTATTAGAGCATGACGTTATCACAAACATCGTGAGAGATCTTCTAGGTATAAGGTAGCGATTGGATCGCAGCTTCCTCGCTTGTCACAATTCAAAGTACTCTGTTTGAATTCCTCCTCGTATTCGTATCTTAATGGCTTTCCTTCACTTGATCACGACGACACTAGGGTTGCATGGTGATGGAATCCTGTTTGCCAACCAGCAGCATCTCACCCTCGGATACTTATTTCATGTGCCTTATCGTCCTCTGAGTGACCTACCGTAGCAGGTCTCGGCCATCGAGGATTTACGAGCTTTGCAGCGACTTTCTTCATATCCAGTACCATCATGTGCGGCATTACAGCAGTCCTCACCCTTGCTGGACGCTCGAAGTCGTCACAACCAGCCAATAACAATCACAAGGAAAACCAGAACCCTAGTGCTCCAGCAATCGGCGGGCACAGCCATGTACAGCATGACAAGCAGCCGAATCTCCGGCAACAAGTAGACGAGAGCCTGAAGTATATTACCCATCGTGGCCCAGACCACAGCGGAAGCTGGGCCAGCGAAGATGGTTTGATAGGTATGTTGTCAGAGGTGATAATCCTGCACTTGCGGAGCAGAAAGCTGATAGTTGGAAGCCATGGGCAATGCCCGTCTCGAGATTAACGACCTGACACCTAGCGGGAATCAGCCATTCTTCAATCCTGCCAAAACCATCCAGGCCGTGGTCAATGGAGAGGTCTACAATCATGAGGAGCTGCGTGCAGAGATCCTCTCCAGAATGAAGTACGACTTTAAGGGCCGCAGCGACTGCGAGAGCGTCGTGGCTCTGTATCAATATTACGGTTTGGGCTTTCTATCGAAGCTCAATGGCGAATATGCTATCTGCATTTACGACTCGGAGCGGAAGCTGCTCATTGCTGCAAGAGATCGAAGTGGTGTCAAACCCTTGTACTGGACTATTGCTGAGGGCAAGCTGCTGGTAGCTTCTGAGATGAAGGCATTCCTTCCTTTGGGGTGGAAGCCCGAGTGGGATGTCGGGAGCTTGGTGGATGGTGGATGGAACACTGATGCGAGGACCATATTTCGCGGAGTGCAAAAGGTATGTCTTGAGAAAGATCGTAGGAAGGGGAGACTGATGAGCGACAAAGATACCTCCAGGCCAATACATCACCTGTGTAGACCACGATCATATCGACATCAGGCGGTACTGGGAGCTCGACTATCCAGACAAGGTACGTTCCGTGAACGTGAAAGCGAGCGATCTATCCTCAAAGGGCCGGAATTAGAAACGATGATTTTCTTTGTGGCGTACAACTGACTCGCGGTGTATAGACCGTCCCCGAGACACGGACGGAGCAAGAGATGGTGGAGGCAGTTCGTTCCCATCTCCTAGAAGCGGTTCGACTTCGCCTGCAAGCCGACGTACCGGTTGGCATCTTCCTCTCGGGCGGCGTTGATTCCTCGGTCATCGCTGGGATGGCCAAGCATCTACATGAGACTGGCCAAGTCAAGCTTGGTGCGCACCAAGACTCGGCTCAGCAGCTGATGTGCCTCAGCATTGGATTTTCGGGGACCAGTGGATATGATGAGTCAGGTAATATCTCGTCTACGTCTGCTAGGAAGACAGTGCTGATTTTTGTACAGAGATCGCCGCCCGCACAGCAAAGCACCTCGGTGTGAAATATTTCAAGCAATACGTGGACGAGAAGGATCTTGCGAATTATTTCGAAGATGCTACCTGGATGTCAGAGCAGCATTACTTTGACCTAGGCTTCATTGCGAAGCATGCTCTGTCCAAGCTCGCGCACTCGGTAGGTCTCAAAGTCGTTCTAAACGGTAAGCCTCAAGAACCCTTAGCGATGGAGAGTCTTGTCAATTAACGGCCTGATGCTAGGTCAGGGTGCGGACGAGTTCTTGGGCGGCTATCCAGCGTACTTGGCTCCCTTCCTGTCCGAGTCAGATCCGGCATGGCCTTACTCAACGCTATCACCGGAAAAACGTCAGGAGAAGTATCAAGAGGCCCTGCTGTCACCATTAAGTGGATCCAGGAAACCCACCTTCGAGCATTCACCACCCATGATGCGCTACGCTTCGGAGAACGTCCCTGTTCCGAACTACGTCGAGGTTTATGCCCAGATCCATTTCTCGGGATGGACCCATTGTTACGGCAAGAGCTCACCATACCTCACCTTGTCGGAAAATATCAATGAGCGAGAGCGAGAGCTCATGAGAAACAAATGGCATCCGCTCAACTCGGCACTGTACAGCTGGTACAAGACCAATTTGCCGAACCTACTGCTCACCTGCATCGGGGATCGTACCGAAATGTCGCACTCTATCGAGGGGCGAACGCCGTTCCTCGACCACCACTTGGTTGAGTACGTGAATGGCATCCCGCCGAGCTTGAAGATCAAATACGACGCCAAGAGTGACAAGCTCGTTGAGAAATGGGTTCTTCGCGAGGCCAGCAAGCCGTTCATCACGCAAGAGTTGTATGAGCGGAAGAAGCATGTGCGTATGACCCTTAATCTTTTGACACACGAAATTTACTGACTCTGCCATGCGAACAGCCGTACTCGGCACCAATGATACACCCTATTGGTGGGCCGCTGCATGGCCTGATGTGCCGGCTAATCACTGAGGAGAGCATCGATGGTCTGGGATTCATCGACTGGGATCAAATTCAAACGCTGGTAGAGAGAGCATTCACAAGTCAAGACGAAGTCCTCATGGGGACGATGTATGTGATTGCTCAATGGGTTGCACTGAGCCGTCGGTTTGGGATTGCTAAAGCACAAAAGCCAGAGTTTCTATAGGGGGATGCAGGTTGCCAACCAGCTAATAACTGAGTATGGTTTCAGTCACATACTTGTCTTAATAGACTAAACATATGACATTGATTGCTCAAGAACTTTCGCTTGCCAGGTAATTCCTTCAGTATATGAAGGTGAGAGGGTTTGGCGCGAGAAGGATATAATATCAGCAAGACGAAATGCGGAGATGCCGCCCGGGCCGATACGGCGCTAGTGAAAAGTTTATATGAACGCAGTGGCCAAATAGCCCGAAACCTCAGAGCACAAGACGCAGCTTCAAGCTCGGAATCCCAGGAAAGCGTAGAGTCGCACGCGTGACAGCAGCCCCACGAGCTCTGTCACTGCAGGCTTCCGTGGCAGCAGTGTCTGTGCAGAGCTCGAGAAACAGCAGGCTTGCTTTCTGCCAGCTGCCGACTGTTCCGATGCGGATGACATCATCTGCACGAGCCGCGCAGAGGATGCAGATCTGGCGCCCTCTGGCGGCCCAAAGGAGCTGTTGGGCCTATCAAACAGGTTTGGCTCAGTCGTTCATAAAGCTTGACACATGGGTACCCCAGAAACAGATCTGCTGAATCTTCAGCCTGACCCATCATAGCAATGACTTCTTGCTGGCTTCCGCAGAATCCGCCCTAACGGGTCTGGACCCCATTGACTTTGTTCCAAGTCGTGCAAGCGAGCAGAGCAGCCAAGAAGAGACTATCGATTCCTCATGTCCTTCCCATGTCCCTTCCGTGCGACACCATGCGAGAACTCAAATCTCTCACTATTCATGACGTGACGCCAGCTTCCTAGTTTTGCCGCCGGCACATCTCTCAAACATTCCATCGCTAATATCATGTCGTCTCCGCATTCTCGGTATTCATTTTATCCCATTGTTTCTTGCTTTCTCTTTGAATTCAAAGCTAATTCTCACGATGTTTGCGTTGTCCATTGCTTCATTGGTGCTGCTGGCCACCTGGGCAGCAGCCAAACAATGCATGAACATGACTGTTTCGGTTGACATCTCTGCGCGGACGGCTGTCTTTAATGTCCCTGTCCCACAAACAAATCTCGAAGCTACATCTTTCATCCAGAACTTCACCCGGCAAGGCCGAAACTTCACCGACACTATTTTGACTGGCTACAAGACCACGGCTGGCAAATACAACATCAGTACTCAGTTTTGTGTTCCTACTGTCAATAATGTCACAAATCCAACTGTTCAAGTTTTGACGCATGGCATCGGATTCGACAAGACGTAAGCTCTCTTCGGACTGTTGGAAGGTCTGACCCTGTGGCTGAGCTTGGAAACAGATATTGGGACATCCCGTACAATAACTTCAACTACTCCTACATCGACGTGGCCGTGGACGATTACAAGTATTGCACTCTCTCGTATGACCGCCTCGGCATCGGCAACTCCTCCCATGGCGAGCCCCTTAACGAAATACAATCATATCTCGAAGTCGCCGCCCTGGCCGAGCTGACCGACATGCTCCGCAATGGCACCTTCCCTGGCGTCAAACATGCCTTCGAAAAGATCACGCACGTCGGCCATTCTTTCGGTAGCACGCAGACCTACAAACTCGTCAGCATGTACCCGGGCATCTCCGACGGCATTGTCTTGACGGGCTTCTCCATGAATGGCTCCTTCCTCGGTTTCTTCCTTTCAGGCGCTGATTTCGTCCTCGCCAATTTGAACCAGCCTTTCCGCTTCGGCAACGCCTCCTTTGCTGCAGGCAATGCGATCCTCTCTTCCCTCGCCTCTACGCTGAATGTGTCGTCTGCGGCGGAGATGGCGGCCATCCGGGCGTACGGGCTGACTGACTATTTCGCGGGTTTGCAGTCAATGCAGAAAGTCGAGTACCGCAATGGATACCTTGCGAACAAAGACGTCGACACAGCTCAATACCTGTTTCTCTTCCCCGGACATTTCGATCAAGGCATTTTGTATGCCGGGGAAGAGGGCAAGCAGCCCGTGACGCAGGGCGAGCTGTTGACGCTAGGAAGCATTCCGTCGAAGAACCCGTATAAGGGGCCAGTAATGGTTTTCACAGGTTGTAAGTTGCCCCAGCAGGTGTCCATAACTTGCATAGCTCTTCCATACTAAAAACTTGCGCACAGCAAATGACCTCCCCTACTGCGGCGGCGACTGCCTCGCAACCGGCGACCCTAAGCTGCCATCCATCCCAGCTGCGGTTCAGAAAAACTTCCCTAATGTCCCGGCTAAGGATTTTGAGACTCATATCCAGCCGAACACAGGGCATGGCCTGAATTTCCATTACAATCAGACGGCGGGATACAATGTCATTCAAGACTTCCTGGGCAGCAAAGGCTTGATGTCGACGTAATGTCACATCGCAGAAGTCGTAATCGTGGAAGTAATATCGGTGGTTGACCCAGGAGGGGGATCCGTGTGGATATGGAGCCGCTTGTACATAGGTGAGACTCAGGATACAGTACATAATAACATCTCGGTTCACGACCTCGGGCTTTGTGCTTTGAGTGAGCTCTTCCACTTCGAGTATGCGCGCACGAACCATCTCTCCTCTTCATCTGAATCTCCTGCCGCAACACAGTACCAAGCATCCATCGAACACAATCCCTTAGGATAACACAGCTATTTCAACGAGCCGATCAAGACATCCCACTCCATCTACCTAGAAACCCCCAACTAAATCTTCTGCACCCTGTACTCGTACAGTCTATCCTTACCACTACAACCTTACGCATCACTAAATATATAGACCCAAGACTCTTCCTCTCTACCTTTCCCATTTCTCTGTCTCCCTCATTTATCATCCTCTTATCCACTCAGACTAGTCAGTCCTTAGCGAATGTTTAAACAAAGCCATAACAGAGCAGCTAAGATCTACGCAAACGAATCAGATCTTGATATTATTCCGCCTTCTGAAGCAGTCATTGGTATAAACAATTCAGCACAGCAACTGTATCGGCTGGAAGCGCGGGTGTAGAGAAGAGGATGTCTGGTTGGGGGTGGTTGAGGTTTGTATGAGGGTGGAGAGATGTTGGATGGCAAGGGGTTGTTTTTGGGGGTTGTTGGAAGAGATGTTTGTTTGATATTGTTGAGTGTTAGGAGGAGCTGGGCCTTTGTCGATGTATATTATGACTCGATTCGAACCATCCCAGGCTCTGCACAAACAAAGATACCCCCCAGCTGCTCCCTCTCTTTCGCTCCTCCTCTCTGCCTCCCCCCCTCCCTCTCTCTCATTTTTTTTTCTTCTCTCCCTCATTTTTCCCCTCTCTCTGACCCAGTCCCACCCCCTCGCCCCTCAATCGTCTCAATCGTCTCACCTCCCTTTACCGCCCCCCCAAAACCCACAAACAACCTCCTGCCTTTTTAACGATTGAGCGCTGAGTTAACTTTGTGGTGCTAGCGTAGGGTGGTGGGTACTTGCTTGATGGAGTTACATGGGATTTCTAGGAGAAGGGGGGGAAGGGTCGAAAAGGGAAGGGGCGAGAAAGATAGTGCGTTGGTAAGAGATTTGTTGAAGGTGGAGAGGGGGAGAGAGGGGTTTAGGGAGGGGACTGTTTTGTTGGGATGGGATGGTGCATTGGGGCAGGGTGTTGGTGGATGGGAGGTTGGTGGTAAGGGGAGGGGGGATGGTCTTGAGATGGGCCTAGGGATGGGGAAGGGGAAGGGCAAGGGGAGGTTGAAGGGCGGTGGACGTGGAGGCTGCGATGAGTTGGGGTGCAATAGCGTGTACCGGGTTGACTTTAATCGTCAAGCAGATGGACGAAGGGGCACAAGAAAGTTGGTAGAGGAGAGAGAGACACTCGGTGAGTGGATCGTAATAACTTATTATCGCATTACTTATTATTGCTAGAATAACGTACACGTATCGATCATATCTCATGAAGCTTATTAGCTACACCGATCCCATTAGAAACTCTCGGTGAACCCCGGTGGCCGAATCAGATTGGAAAATACAATTTGTAGCCACAATCGCAGGTAGCACACCTCCCAATAAGACCGCGCTCATCGCGCATAGCCATCTCCTGGTGAGGCCTGGTGCGGCAATCCACCATGGTGTACCTCGGCGTACGGATTCGGGTCATGGATAACTCCTTGCTGTTGATGAATCCCATGTCCATACGCCCTATCCGTCGTAGGATGAGCGGAACTATGCGCGATGCCAGTTCCCTGCTGGTTGTAGGCTTGGTACCCGGAATTGCGCTGCTGCTGACTTGCGTATTCGTCACCATACTTTGCAGGGGAGCCACCATAGGCTGTTGTCTCCGGCACCGCGGCCGTGGAGCCCGTCATGGCTGTGTCGTGCGAGGGACGGATGTCATTGCCATTGGTGTGGTGTTTCTTGTGGTGAGACTTTTCTTCCGCGATCAAGGCGCTGCCGCCGCCAAGGGCACCGAGCTCTTCGGTGTCATGGTCGGGTTTAGCGTTGCGGTTGCGCTTGAAGAAGGATTTCTTGCCGGGGCCCGATGTGTAGTTGTTGGAGGGGGAGGGGCCGTACTTGCTCTCTTTCTTGTGGTGGCGGTTCAGCAGGATGGCCATGATGGCAGTGAGGAGGAAGAGGAAGCTGAAAACTGGTCAATTGAAATGCATAGCCAGAAGAGGGAGGGAGGACTTACGCTCCAATGATGGCGACTGCGAAGGCAGCAGTCTGAAGCTTAGCATCCCGAGCGGTCTGATTTCCAAGCGGTGAATCCACAGCCTTTGTGTGTATGCCTCCACGAGCCAGGACGGCAATCGCAACAAAGGCCCCAAGGAAACACAGATCAAGCAGAATCGCGAGTAACGCGAAGAAGGTGAGGCCGCCGAGGAAGCATGTCATGAGGGTAGCGAAGGCGGTGTAGATCACAGCGGCGCCGGCTATACCTTCGACAGCTTTCATCCATATCGGGATGTTCTGGTGATGACTATGTAGGTCTGCCAGACAGTTAGCGAGTATACTGATGGGGAAGGGAAGGGGGAAGAAGTCACTGACAAGCTAGGAACCATGAGAAGATGCCGAGGATGAGGGCGGCGCAGAGGAATTCGAGGAGGCGGAGGAAGGAGTCTGAGCCGCGGAGGGCGATGCCGCCCTTTGAAGGCATAGTAGAAGCTAGATAGTCAAACGAGGTCAAGAAGAAACGGCGGAAGGGAGTAGGTCAGAACAAGTCGACCGAGACGTGGTGAGAGACCTGGGTGTCGAGCAGAAGGAGGAGAAGTGAAGGCGAGGGTGGAGAGATGTAATTGTAGTGGAAATGGTGACAGATATGGCTTCCAAGGAACTTGAACCATGGCCATTTCATGCCGTAAATGCCGTAATTGCCCATGTGCCAGATGCATATGCCCGGTTCTTCCACACGTCATAGTTGACATCGCGTCGCGCTTTCCGGGAAATCACAGAGTTCGAGGTCTAGATTTTGTGGCGCAGACTGTGGCGCATGCTATGGCGTCATTATTACGCCACAATCCCAATCATCGGAAGGCCTATCCGTGCAATGGAACATCGCGACACCCTAAAGTAATCGACTGTCTGCAAGGCTTGACGGTAGTTCCACGGGTCTAGCTCGGTACAGGACAATCGTCGAACTCTTTGGAATCCTGCGAAGGGTTGAAAGGGAGCTGCTGAGTTGACAACCCCATTTCCCTATTCAAAATCTTTGTGAAATGGTCTGGGTCTTGTCATTGATCAATCGACTTAACTATGGTAATAATTACTGAGATATCATGAGAAACAATAACACAAGTGACCCTTTTCTGGCGCATGTAGAGGCGCTCCAGCTATGATTTCTCCATTGCTCACAATACTGTGGAGACTTGTCAATGCTTGATGCAGAGGAGACTCGATTACATGCTTTCCTATAATCTCTTCCCTATCAGAGCTTGCAGAGACGCTTGGGTCTGCTCTGTTCTCACGAGGGCGACAAACCCCTACCTCATTCTTGAAGCCGGCGCTGACTGAGAAAGGGAGCTTTGAAGACGCATAGATGTATGTCAGGCCGCGCCGGTGGATGCGCCAAAGACGGGAGCCTCTTTCTACAAGCAGGATCCAACAATAAAAGCCCAGCTTCGTTTCTCGAAAGACAGTCCAGAGATCGAGCATACCGGATCACCGCCGAATGCGCCTACATCTCCCCGAGCCCCATGAACTCCAAGCACTACGTCTTGGAGCCCCATACTGTTTCCAGGATGAAATGCTTATGGGAAGTCTAGAGATTAGAGCCTAAGCGGTATGCCGCAGATACCACTTGGACATCGGTGGCAAGATCATAGCTCGTCCGCGGTTCCACAGTCACGTAGAAGCCTCCATGTTTCCACGTTCTGACTGGGAGAATTACCTTCGCGATGACTATGGCAAAAGTCCTTCCATAGGCTGAGGCCGGGTCTTTTCTCAGCAAAGGGTAGCACATCAGGGGCAAATGAATGACTTCCCGGTCTTTTGACCTAGGACAGGGCTCATTTGTTGAATAAGGCCAGATCAGGGGTAAAATGGTGCAAAAAGTGGCGCACAAGAGAATTCTTGTGTCAGATAAAGATTAATAATCGTTTGTAGTCTGAGCGCGAAGAGATGCTTAAAGAATTGCTGGGTGCTACAGCATTTGAGTGGCATGAGTATATATCAAGAGAACATTGATATGAGGGGAAAGAAGCACGAGGAGGTGGAGGACGACGGGACTTCCTGCATTGTTGCTATGTTTCATGAGTATACAATGGCTTACTGAACGGCATCGACAGCAAGAGGTGCCTCGAGCTATAACCACAATAGAGTGGTCTAATAAGACGACTCATTAAAGATTGCTTGCCTATAACTTGGCATAATGCTGTCTTGAATACGCATTGTCTACGATTTAGAAATTGAGTCGGATTCCGGCAGGTCTTGCAAATGGCCCCAGAGCTGAGATCGAGATTGACATTTCGTATCCCTGCTTGCTGGCAGTGGTTGCCTTGAAACCTACACTCCCGCATGTTGTCCGGCGGTACCTGCGGAAGCTAGCCATATTGACGCGTAAGCAACTTAGAGTTTCCCAATGTATCAGCGGCAAAACAGGAGGGTTGAAGACCTTACAGGAAGCGGGCACATCCTTACTCGTGGGAGCCTCGAGCCAGTTGAAGGACTACGCAGGGAAGAGAAAGAGCCTTGATTTGGCCTGCTTCACCATTACTTTAGTCTCCACCAAGTCTCATACAGCACCAACTCTCCTCTCTGCTGGGAAATGACATTCTCGTAGCTCGTATCGACCTCGGAAGGCACGTTTTGATGTCCTGGGCTGAATAGTAGTGTAGAGATCATTCGCCGCTTGACTCCCAGCCTAGCAAGAGTTATGTCTCAGATCTGTTGCGTAGAAAGAGCGGCCACGTCAGCCAAAGCCGGCAGGAATAGCCGAGATGGCAATAAATGTTCGATCGGGAGGCGATACCTCATTTGTTTTCATTGTCGGCAGGTTCTGATACCACCATTGGTTCCGCTTGATTTTCAAATTACCTCTCCCCTACTTTGGCCCGATGAGATCCATTCTTGAGGCCTTGCCTTTGATAGGTGGGCTTCAGGGCAAGATGCTGACACTTGTCCGGTAGGTCTAGTCGATATTTTTTGGGCAAGTTTCCACTATTCTCCTGCATCAAAACCGAACAACAGCCACGAAAAGCTCAGTAAGAGCTTCAACACAGCGCCCAGCCACATCACAAGTGCAAGACCCCCTTCCGACCGCGAAAGCCAGCCTGCACTAATGCCACCCAGCAGTATCATAGTGATTGCGCTGACCCGCCTATTGCGCTTAGGGTTCTTCCACGCTAGCAGGTTCGTGTCGCTCGCCAAGTCGTTGTATACACTCGTCAAGACTGTTGTAGGGATCTCATTGAAGCCGAGGGATTTGGCCGTGACGATCTGAGCACCGGACTGGGCTGCTAGGAAAGGTATGGCAATGAAGATGTGTTTGCTCTCCGTAGTATTCTCAGGGATCATTCCGGTGTGAACAAGCATGGCTGCAATGCCGATGCAGAGGGTCTGGAGGAGGAAGGACGCGAAAAGGGTGAGTCGGCGTGTTGGACCTGCAGCTGTGTATACATGCCCTGTGACCATTGAGCCCGCCATCATAGCTACTATAGAGATGCCTGAGCGAGCCCATTTGAGGTCATCGCTGCCCAATGGGAGATTGGCGGTGCTCAGGGCGAGAAAGATGGTATTGCCTGAACATCATCATTACTACTACGACACTCTCTTGTTGGAGATGACTTACCTGTTTGCATTCCCATAAAGACATGCCAAGCATTGTAAGAACCAGCATCAATCAAGCCGGTGATGAAGCAGCAGACGAGCAATGGAAGGTAAGCGTTCTGAACCCGTATATTCTGTGAGAAGTATTTCCGCGCCCGACCTCTCCAGTTTCGCTGCTTGAGGCCTAGAAGCGGAGTCACCTCTTCGTCGGGACTCTGCATGGCAGAGTTGAGGTTGATGCCAAAGCCTGTCCCGTCGAGGTCATTCAAGATCCATAAACAAAGACCATTTAAAAGGAAGAAATGCAGAACTCCAAACGGGAGGAGCAATTCTGCCTCAGGGCCATGTTAGGGTTCATGCCACACATTCGCACTGCTCTTCCCCAAATCTCCCGTCTACAACCCATCAAGCTTCACCCTCTCTCCGAGGATCCCCAGTGGCAAATGTGTACTTCAACCATGTCAGCATGACCACTGGCCGAGCGTCAGACAGATAGCTGTCTGAAAGCTCGGATGAACACTCACTTGCTTTGAGGTCATGTTTGCTGTTCGGCCAAGTGCGGAATTGCTCAACTCGACCCCATGTCGAAAAGGTTTTTGCGCTCAAACCCGTGATTCTCCATTTGCAATGGAAAACCTACCCGTGGTCTATGATCGAACGGTCTTGATAGCGACCAAGGGATGAGTAACTCCAGAACACTACGAGAGCCCAACTAACGTTACGTACATAGCACATATCTTATCCTGTGAGGAATCTCCTCGATTTCAAGGTAAAGAATACCGTTCCAACACATTAATCTCCACAACAGCGGACGTCTTCCATGTCCGAAGGATAGCCTGTACTTCGAAAAACTACATACATCGAGGAGGCTGATCTGTAACTTCTCTGTATGCCGACCAACAGCGTTACCAGAGCTAAAGTCATACATAATTGGCTTATTATCCGTCTCTTATCTGTCTATAGCACATCTTCCATGACAATCTGTTCGCGATGGAGCAATAGCTACGATTGACGATTGTTCAGGGCCAGTAGTGTTGTTGTCACGTTTCATGGGATGAGGTTGAATTGCACTGATCTCGGCTCCACCATGCTCGTTTTGATGCTCAGGATCCCGTTCGTTTTAGGATAGGTCTAAGGATACACTAAACTACTCAAACTAATCCCGCGCTTCCTGTTCCATTGGAATACTAATCGAGACCAGCTTAACGACGACAAAGTGCAGTCTTTCATGGCTTGACAGTTCGGTTGCTCGAATAATGGCCTTCCACAACCATCTCATTCGCCCAATGAAACCTCATTATACTGGTTGCAGGCAGCACCAATACTGCAATATCGTCGTTGACTTTCAACCACCCGCCCATCGGATTAGGCTGCTGTAAACATGCAAGCAATATCTCCGTGCCAGTCGCCAAGATATGGGGCCAAGTCGAAGGCGAAAAACTATGACTTTTGCTAGTATCGTAGGTTTGAGTTGCATCAATAGGAAGTGTGTCGCTACCAAAGTCCTTGAGCATCCGGACCAGGAAGGTACAGTCACCTGTTCAACTCAGCCATAGATCTCATAATCCAGGATAGCATCTCTCAACGTCAATGTGCGGTTGTAAGATATGCGAGCCTTGAAAAGCTTACCCGAGTCACCCTGTTCCGGTAATTTCCATGGCCAGGGCATTGAAGGAGGTGGTCGATGCCTGATCGTCCCGCTCCAGAAAATATATCCGTGATCGCTAGGTACCTTCGCCCTCAAGGTAGCTAGTGCCTCCCTGCACTTCTGGTGACTGATGTCGCCACGCCATTCAACCCATTGGTCGCCTGATATACAGTTTGCCTTGGTATCCGAAATCCCTGGCAGTTGAAGAGGGGACAAGCCCACGTTGACGGCATTGGCGAGCGAGGCGGCAATGATTAAAAGACTGATACAAGAGATCGGCAGTAGTTGCAGAACACAAATGAGAGAGCGCATTGCAAGAGTATACTAGAGAACGACTCCTGATCCAGGCGGTTCCCTGCGATTGTAAGTGGACGAGAAGACTTAAAAACGGAATTGATAAGACTTTTGCAAAAATTGGACCGTCGAAGTGGAGGTGCAACGAGGTCGGAAGTTGAGTCTTGATGGATTTTCGTTGTAAGAACCTGATACAAGAAGTGCGGGATATTGTTTGGCGAGCCGCTCTCAAAAATCCCGCGACTCAATCGCGGTCGACATTACCCGCCATAATCTGTGGTGCATTCAGACACAGTAGCTGCTGCTGTTGTTCCGAGCCCGAAGCATCCGAGAGATCTTCGGCGAAACCTAGTGGAGTAGTCGCTGACAATGCCGAGAACAATGCGATTGTATAGCTTCTACGACGTTCCTGTAGAAGAATCGCCAGTACACCGTCCTCAGACAGGGAATACCAATCGCTTAAGAGATTAATTTAACTCTATTTATTTCTTTGTTGACCAAGACATAGCAAGAAGGAAGTGCTTCTGCTGCCGGGAAAAGTCCAAAATGCTCAATGGACTCACATAACTAGATCTGCCAACTGGATTCCCTAGACTGACCCATTCGAATTGAGGACCGAAGAAATAATAAGCGATCTTCTTCAAATGCTAGCCATAACTCGTAAGTGGAACTCTACTGGTTATATGAGTGAGGTAATGTCGTGATATTAGAGAAAACGCAAAAAACAAGAATCATTGCACATGTTAGTCAGAGATTCCACGTCGTCAGAAGTATCAAAGCTGCCTTCCATGCACCCCAGCGCTTCCATGATAGACACATGCTGGACTAGGGAAAAAGCCTAGATCGGATATACTATTTGTCGACGGTCGTGAGTCCTTCAAAGTGGTGATGCTGGAGCCTTGCAAGTCGCAGATCTTCCATCTGATCTGCTCGAGAATTTTCGCTGCCGGCAAAGCCATTATATACGCTGTTGGTCAGAGGCGGTCCCAAAAAAGCAAAACTAAGTTTAAGAGATCGAGAGACAATCAATTTTCGAGAGCTTGGCGAAGGATAGCTCGACGCAAATCAGAACACACATCTGGAACAATGGGAGTCTTCTCTCTTCGTAGACATGCCGTAGACGGTCTTGCCCTGGATGAGAAGCTCGATGAGCGTTACAGCACCGGCGTCTATACGGTTGAAAAATGTCTCGTGATAGTTGGGTTTGAATATGACGCCGTGCTGGAGTGAAGAGGGGGCACCGATGAGCTCTGTTGTAGTACGAACGAGGATCGAACGGGAGACAGATCTCGCCACTGCGACGACAGAGGGAATCTACAGTAGTCCGCGATCACTGGCCACACTTTCCAATCGCTTACCTTGATCGAGCGTGTCATGGACCCTGCAGACAAGTGCCGAGTACGAGTAATGTGCGCCTCTGGGCCGGTCCGTGTCTGCATGGATGTATAGAACGTCAGGCCGTGCGAGGTATGTCCGTGCGAGTTATGTGTGGGGTAGTGACACCTGTAAGACACAGACTCAAGTACCGAACAAAAGCAAAGAAGTGTAGAGAGACAAGTCACTAGCGCCAGCCTTACGACAGGCCACTGCAATTACAGGTACACAGTGGAGACATATTAATACACGTATATACTCACGGCGTTATCCTTGAAAGCAACGCAATGGGACTTTTCTGGGGCATCCAATCCGGCAAGTGGACTACCAATTGCAAAGTTGGGGAAACTTGAGATCCAGCCGACGATGTTCGCGGCTTGGAACGAGCTTGGATCTAAGCGACCCAGCATTAGTATAGAATTGACAACTTCTGTGTCGCACTTCCTACTTTACGATCCTACCTCTTGTATCAAGTGGCTCGGAGCGGTGAGCTCTTACCACTATTGGCGACTGACATGATGATATCATGTCTTGACGCTGACAGTGCCTGGCCTGAAGCTTCTTATTAGCAAATGGCACATTACGACGATTCGTGTAGAATGATAGAGGCCAGATATTGTGTTTTAAGTAAAAGTAATGTTCGCTTTCTTACGTCACGTTTTGTGAATTACATTAGTGTAAAGCATGGACGAAGAATATTAGCGATTTCATGTGTTTCCGAAATCCTTGACAAAGAGAAAATCCAATCCCTTTATTATTGTTACATATATATTCTTAGTAATCTTTTACGCTATATTTGTTGCTTCTATTAATTCAATTAACAAGATAAAGCTTCTATATATCTTGTTTATTATATTCTAGGTAATTTAATTGTTGTTTATTGTTGTTATTATATTTTCGACACTATTTCTTATTATTTGTTAGCGTAATCGTTGAATCGAGTTTTAATTCGATCGAATTAATTCGCTCAACTCTAATCCTAAACTTAGGCAAATTTCCTAGCTTAATAGAATGAAACGAACTTAGAATGTATGTTAAGTATTTAATTCAATTTATCCAATTACGTAACATCACGTAATGCGCTATTTATATGCGATGAGCATAAATTCTGCGCTAGCTCAATCGAATTAGCGCATAGATAAGATAAGATAAGATAAGCAAATGCTAACGCGACGAAGTTAGCTTAAATTCTTGATATTAATTTAACGAAATTCAATTTTAGAGTTAGATTCGCGTCTTGATTCTAACTCAAATCTACAAGATTTAAGAAGATAAATTAAATTAAGAAAAAAGTGTTCGACTTAATTTAACAATTATACTATTATTTGTTCTAGAATTGTTTGTTATCTCTTGTTTTATTAAAAATCTAAAACTATTGTTAACAAAATTTGTTATAATCTTACTATTATTTATTATATACAACAAAATCTATTTATATATAAATTATCTTTTCGATTTAAGATTAATTTAATAGAAGATTAATATAAGATTTATTGTATTGTTAAAAGATTCTTAAAGTAATATCTAGAGCAACAATTGTAAGTTATGTAAAAAAAATATATAATTTCTATAAAAGAAATAAAGCATATATATATTGCAATTAATAATATACAAAATTCTAAAAAGATTGCAATTAAGTAAAAAACAAGTATAGCAAATTAAATATTAATAGAATAAAGAGCTTTGCAAAATCTAGATAATAGATTTTCTTTATATTATTGCAAAGCAATTTGTATTTATTAACAAAACTATATTTAATAAAACAACAAAATAGAAATATATAATATATATTTTAATTAATAAGAACAATAAATATTATATAAATTTAATTAGAGATTGTTATTAAAGTATACTTCTAATCTATATTATTAACAAATATTTATCTTGTATAACAATTTATTAAGACTAATTTAATATAAAGATTATTTCGCAATAAATATTAAATAATCTATTGTTTTATTGCAATATCTTTCTAGCTTAACAAAGTATTATTGTTATAAACAATATTAATATATATATTAATTTATATATTAAAAAGATTATTAAAGTTTACAATTGCAAGATTTAATATTTATCTTTATCTTTATTAAATTTCAATTTAATTAAACTAAGTTTTAATATATTAAAGATATAAATTAGATAATATTAAAATACTATTTAATTAATATTTTCTAATAACTTCGATAATTATTCGCAATATATAATTAAAAGAAGTTAATATAATTGCTTTGCGCATAAATACTTCAAATATAATATTTATAAACAATATATATTCGAGACAAATATATAGAAGTTAAATAGAAGATTTGCAAAGTACAAAATTTTTACAAGTCGCATACTAATAAGTACTATTTGTTGCGTATTGCTCTTTATAAGATAATTAGAAAGAAAAGATTTATTAACAAAATTAAGATAATTAAGATAACTTAATTCTTAAATATCTTAAATTTAGAATTAAGATAATTAAGATAATTAAGATCTTAAATATCTTAAACATCTTAAACTTTAAATAATAAAAAGATATATAATTTTCGAATGCGACTTTCTTATAAATTGTGCTCAATTTATCTTAAATCTTTACTTATTGTTACTCTAATTTATTAAATTATCTATAAAGATTTATTAAATATAAGATTGTTTATAGTTGCAATTCTTGTTATTAAGTAATTGCTTATATTATCTAAAGACATTTACAAATCTCTTTGATAATATAATTGTCTTTAATATTTCTTACAAAAGTATTAGCGTAATACTTTAAATATTTTAAGAATGTTTATATTAGATTAACGCACTTTTATCTCGAACATTAGCTTAACAATATTATGTCGATTAACGTTTAATAAAAATAATAAGATAAGAGTTAACAAGTTTAATATCTATTATAAAGATTATATTAATCTAAAGAACTAACTTATGCAAATAAATTTTTATTTTATTTTCTATTTTGTTCTAGTAAATTAAAAGACAATTTTTGCATTAATATTTCTTAAAGAAAGAGCTTAATATTAACTTATGTTAGATTTACGCAAATATTTAAAGAATTATAATAAAAATTCTTGTGCAATATTTATAAACTTCAACAATTTTAAGAAAAAGCTTCCAAGAATCTTTAAAACATTTAATAAAAAACGAATTGCAAAAAAAATAATTTAGTATTTAATTTAACAAATTTTTGCAACAGATTATGCAATAAAGTTTCAAAAGTATATTAATTTTATCAAATAAAACAATATTGTATTTATAACAATATTTCGACAAGATTTTAAGAACAATCTTAAGAATAAAATTATGCGCAATAATAAATTTATTAGCGATATATTTAATCTTATCGAAATAATTATCGATTTCGACAACAAACTATATAAAAGAATTATAAGAAAACAATATAATTAATTTTATAAAAGAGGAGTAGATTGATCGCGCTAATTCGAAAATGTCACGTGCAAATGTCAAGACTTAAGTCAAAAAAAATTCGAAGAATCGAATCGCTCAAAGTAGTTTAGTCGATTACTCAAAGTAGTTTAGCGCGCTTCGCGCTAAACTACTTTGAGCGATTCGATTTCAAAAAATCGTTACGACTCGATCTTGACGTCGAGTCGAGTTAAAGAGATAATATTATAACTTGACTCAACGATTAGTCTAAAGAGTAGAAATCTTCTTTAAATTAACAATTAAATATTAGCAAAGACAATTTTGTTTTAATTAGAAACATAATAATTTAAATTATTGTAAGTTTGTATTTATAAAATTCAATTTTATTTAATAACATGAAAAAAAGAATTTTAGAGAAAATCAAGATAACAAATCTTAGAAAACGTGCTATTTATATAATAAATCAAATTACTTTGCAAGAGATTATCGATTACAAAACTTAACAAATTGTTAACAAACCAATAATATATTAAGAGAAATATTTGATAATTAAAACAATATTAAAAAGCAAATTAATACAAAAATAAATACTCTTAAGATTAAATCGAATAACAATTATTATTTAATAAAAAATTTAGATTAGTTATAGAAAGTTCTAAATAAAGTATTATTAAACAAAATACTTGCATTTATATAGAAAGTTAATTAAGCACTTTAGAAAATTATTAAATTTTATAACTTAGTTATCGACTTAAATAAAGAATATAATTGAAAGAATTTTTACAAATATATAGAAGATATTATAAATATCTCGAGATTTTAATTAATTTATCGAAGATTATAAACAAATACAAGAAGAAATTAGAAAGCAATATTAGTATAATTGTTAAATCGAATCGAATAATTTTTTCTTAATTTGATTTACTCTCTTGAACTTCGTAGAATTAAGTTAGAATTAAGACGCGAACTCGATCTTAGAATCGAGTTTCGTCAAATTAATGTTAAGAATTTAAGCTAACTTCATCGCGTTAACATTAACTTAACTTAACTTAACTTAACTTATCTTAACTTATCTTATCTATGCGCTAACTTGATTAAACTAACGTAGAATTTACGTTAACTCGATTGAACTAGCATAGAATTTACGTTAATCGTATATAATTAACGCGTTACGTAACGTTACGTAATCGAATAGATCGAATTAAATATTTGATGCTTATTCTTCGTTTGTTTTACTTTGTTAAGCTAGAAAATTTGTTTAATCTTAGAATTAAAATTAAGTAAGTTAATTCGATCGAATTAAAATTTAATTCGACAATTACGCTAAGTAATATTATTATAGAAAAGAATATATTTAATATTATTATAAAACAATTGAATTTTACAATATATATAAGTCTTAGTTAAACAATATATTATAACAACTTATATTAAATTTATCTAGAAATATTATACTTGTTAAATTAAGTCGAACACTTTTTCTTAACTTAATTTATTTTCTTAAGTTTTGTAGAATTAAATTAAGATTAAGATGCAAATCTAACTTTAGAATTAAGTTTTATCAAGTTAATGTTAAGAATTTAAGCTAACTTTGTTGCGTTAATATTTGCTTATTTTATCTTATTTTATTTATGCGTTAACTTGATTAAGTTAACATAGAATTTACGCTAACTCGATTAAGCTAGCGTAAAATCTACGCTAATTACATATAATTAGCGCGTTATGTAACGTTATATAATCGAATAAATCGAGTTAAATACTTAACGCGTATTTTACGTTTGTTTTACTTTGTTAAGCTAGAAAATTTGTTTAATCTTAGAATTAAAATTAAGTAAGTTAATTCGATCGAATTAAAATTTAATTCGACAATTACGCTAAGTAATATTATTATAGAAAAGAATATATTTAATATTATTATAAAACAATTGAATTTTACAATATATATAAGTCTTAGTTAAACAATATATTATAACAACTTATATTAAATTTATCTAGAAATATTATACTTGTTAAATTAAGTCGAACACTTTTTCTTAACTTAATTTATTTTCTTAAGTTTTGTAGAATTAAATTAAGATTAAGATGCAAATCTAACTTTAGAATTAAGTTTTATCAAGTTAATGTTAAGAATTTAAGCTAACTTTGTTGCGTTAATATTTGCTTATTTTATCTTATTTTATTTATGCGTTAACTTGATTAAGTTAACATAGAATTTACGCTAACTCGATTAAGCTAGCGTAAAATCTACGCTAATTACATATAATTAGCGCGTTATGTAACGTTATATAATCGAATAAATCGAGTTAAATACTTAACGCGTATTTTACGTTTGTTTTACTTTGTTAAGCTAGAAAATTTGTTTAATCTTAGAATTAAAATTAAACAAATTAATTCGATTAAGTTAAAACTCGATTTAACGATTATATTATCTAGAAAAAAAGAACAAAGTTAATTGATTTCTTAGAAAGTTAAAGTTAACAATTTAGCAACAAAAGAAAGCTTAGTGTAAATAGACACTTAAAACAAAAGTTACAATATAGAAGCAAAAAAAAGTTCAAATTTCTTAATAAAGAATATATTAGAGAAATACAATATATTAGTTTAATAGTAGCAACTAAACTTAATAATATATATACAATATTTTATTATATTAGTTAAGATTAACAATTGTTAACTTATAATAATAGTTAATTTTAATACAACAAATAATTTTATAAATAAAATTCTTGTAAAGAGAAAAGAGTATTTTATTTAAAAGAAGTTTAATGCTTACAATCTAGTAATTGTAAATATAAATTTATTATTTGCAAAAAATAAAAAAGTAAACAAAGAAACAAAATTATTATTAATAGCTATTTAGCAATATTACAAGAAACTAATCTTTAATATAGTAAGAATAATTACTTATAATATTGTTCTAAAAATATCTTAATTAAAGTAGCACAATCTAGAAGTTAATTAAAATATACAAGTACTTAGATTTGCGCAATATAATTACGCAATTTATATTTAATTTATATATTAATAGTGTTTAATAATAGATAAGAAATTGAGTTAAAACTTGATTGCAAGTAGCAAGCTTATATTTTTGCAAAAAAATGATCTAATAAAGTTCGACTCGATAAATATTAATAAAGATTAGTTAAATTATAAAGTTAAAATAAATAAAGAAAATTGCGAATCTTTTAAGAGTTCTAAACAATTTAATATAGCAGGAAAATTGCTAAAGTATATATTATAAATTTATAATAGTTAAGAGCATTTATTTAAAAAGAGAAAACAGTTAAGATTTTATCTAAATATTAATTATAAAATTACAAAATCAAATTTAAATTAAACAAGCAACTTATATTTAAATTTATATATATTTTATTCGAAAAGAAGCTAAAAATACTTCGCGAATACTTAACAAAAAACAAAAAGAAAAAATTTATAAGAAAATCTTAATTATAGATAGAATATTCGATTCTTTTTGTATTTAAGAAGAATAAAACTTTTTATCTATATATTAATTATCGAAAGCTAAATAATATTACAATTAAAAATCGATATTTATTACTCAATATTAGCAAGCTTCAAAATTGATTATTTAAAATAAAGTATTTTATTAAACTAAACTTACAAAAAGCATATAATTAGATTATAATAAAAATAGAAAAAAAGTAAAAAACAACTTTTTGCACACAATATAAATTATACAAATATATAATAATGTTGTTCGAATTTACAAACGTCTCGACAATATATTAAAAAATAATTAATAATATATTATAACAATATTTAAATCAATTTGTTATAGCATACTTGAACAATATTATAATGTACTTAAATATTTTAAAAGAATATATAAATTATATTTTCAAAGTATTAAAATATCTAAATAGAAGAAATTTATATTTTAAATTAAAGAAATGCGAGTTTTATTAAAAAGAAATTAACTTTCTTAAATATGTTGTTAAACAATATAAAGTATGCATAAATCTTAAAAAGTTACAAGCAATTAAAGAATAAAAATTACTTATTAATATTAAGAAAGTTTAATTCTTTCTAGATTTTATAAATTACAACAAGAAATTTATCAAGAATTACTTTGTTAGCGTAATAATATTAACGAATAGACAATGTAGTTTGAAGTCTATGAAAACTCAACACTGCCTTTAGATTCTATACGACAAGATTACATCGTTAATAGTAAAGAGATAGAAATATCTACAATATTGTTATTGTAGTTATCGATAATTAGATTATTATTTAATAGAAAAGAAGAAATCTAATTGTTGTTTGCAACGTTTCGATCTTTATCTCTAGAAATAATAGCAACACAAGCAATAGAAATTCTTTGTCTAACAAAGACACAAGACAATATAGACTAATAAGAGGAAGCAAGACCTTGATTGCGATATTAAGAAGATATTGCAATTGCATAAATAAGGTTAAAATTATCTAGAATACAATATGCGAGATATATAGAAGCTTCAATTTGCTAATTTAATCAATAGAGACAATAATAAAGATAGTGAGAGATTATCAAGGATAAATATGTGACGTTGATGAGAGAATTGGATTTTCTTTTTGCCAAGAATTTCGAAAACACATGAAATTGCTAATATGTTCTATTTATAGTATTCATTAACTTGATATTGAAATAACGCTAAACATACTTCTCTCTTGATCGATCTAAAGATTCTTAGGTGTTAACGATGTCGCACTATGATGAATTCGAACGCTCTTAAACGTCTAATAGCTTTGGTCGATTCGCGATCGCTAAGTTCGACTCAACGCTCGCTACGAAATCTACGCTTGGTTTCGGAAAGATCGAAGTCGAGATGAAGAGATTGTCTAAGCGAATCGCTCCCAAGAGAGGCAAATGTTAGACAATAGACAGGTTGCGCAACTTTATTCAATACGATTATTTAATTAATTTGCGAGGGCTAGTGAAATCTAGAATCGCTAGCTCGTTCGCATTATATTAAATCGAGTAATATGAATCGCAATCTAGTAATTATTGTATTTGATCAATTTTCGTTTTCTTTTATCAATAATGTGCATTCTTAATCTCTTTTACTCTATCTAGTATGTCTTAATTGACCCAATTGACTCAATTGATCGACAATGATTAGAATATACATATAGTTATCGTCTTTGTCCTTGTCATTGTTATTATTTTGAGTTAACATCTCGTCGACGATTCTCGACATTCATACATTAAAATAGTGAAATATAAAAGATTTAAATTCGATTTAAGTCGAATTTTTTCTAATCGTCTTCGTCGTATAATGCGATTTAATAAGAAGGAAATTCGATTATTTGTTAATTACTTTGTTATTGATGTCATCGAATGAAGCAATCGTATTAAATCATTTTTTGAACTCGCTTTTTGCTATCTTTTATATAAATTATTCTATTCTTGTTAGCTATTTAAATTGACAAAACGTTTTAATTGTTTTTTCTTCTATTTTTCTCGCATTCTTAACGATCTTCTTAAACATCTTGAAATTCAATACAACAATATGCTTCGATAACATTCAACGCTTATCTATATACGCATTAAAAGATACGTCAAAGCAACAAAAAGAGTAGAAAAAATTAGAGACAAAAGCACTATATAGACATTTATTAATAAGACTTTTCAAAAGTTTTATAAATTAAATGTAAGACAAAAATTCTATTACTTTAGTTACAAAAAATTATACGAAATAATTTGACTAATCATCATCTATTCAAACGATTTAATAGAATTTATTTACAATTTTTGTAAAAACAAGATGAACGACGTTACGATGCTATAAAAGTTCGAATTGCAAAATCGATTAAAAATTCTTCTTAAAAATCGAAGAAAACTTCAATTGTACAACGATAAAGTCTATATTTATTAATTGTACATCATATCTCTTTATTTAGATTATACAAACGAAAAATAAATTTTTTCAACAAACGAATGTTTAAAGCTCGCATTATTGTTAAAATCTTCTTTAATTTAACTTAAACTTTGTAAATATTTAATGCTTTTAAGACGCAAATAAAAGTGAAATTACAATCGATTAAAAATCTCTATTTAGCAACAATTCTTTTAACTAATTGCTATACGTGTCTATAAGACAATTAAATAGAATCTCGCTTTGCAATGCGATTTTCTAATCTTTCGAAATATTTGCAAGTCGATAAAGTTTTTAACGATTTCGAAAGCTCTACATTATAAAAGTACTAATTTTTTTTTCTTGTGTTTATATATATATTTAGCTTCGATAAAGTTTTTTAGTGCTAATCTTTAATGTTTGTTACTTTAAATTTTGTTATCATTGTTTAATTGTTAAAACATAGAGAAGAATCTTAAATTAAACTCTTAAAGACGATTTTCGTTCTCTTTCTTCTTTTTCGTCATTTTTTATTATTATCGCATTAAATCGTTGCGATAATATAATTATCTATATATCTTTAATAATTAGAAATTTCTTGTTAATTTAACAAAGAGTTGTGATTGTAAATAATATTATCAATGTAAACACTTTTCGATCTAAATTTTATTTGTTTGTCTCGAGAATTTTTTAGAGATATTATTAACGCAAATGTGATTAAACGTTAAATTATTATTTTCTTTGTTTAAAGATAAAATTTCAAGTTGTCAACAAAATAAGTGCAATTTACATTCGTTTGTATTGCAACTCGCGCATCACATCTCTTTAATATATATTTAATACTTTCAAAAAAGACAATATTGTATATAAAAGTCTAGTAATTAAACATTTTATTGTTTTTTTTCTTTTTAAATGAAGTTTGCAAAGCTTTGAAAAAAAAAAGCGATAATAGTGTCTCTTGTCTCAAATTACAAATATTTTCGCAAAAACGTCTTCTTTTCGCATCTAATGTCACGATTTACTTTCTTAAATTTAAATTATTTGTCGTTCTTTTTTTTCTATTTCTTTTATCGTTTGTTACGATTTTCTTATCGTTCGCATTATTTATTTTGATCTTCTTGTTATTCGCATTATTTATTGCGAATTTTTTCTTTCTCGCATTATTTGTTACGAATTTCTCTCTATTACTTTTATATAATTGTTTTAGTTTCTTTATATTTTCGCTAAATTTAGTCAAATCTTTAAACAAATTATTTTACTAAGAATAAATATGTTTTTTATAATATTTATGCAACGATTTCTTAAAATAACGTTTAAGTTTCGAGACTTTCGCAATATGCTTTGTTAAATATTTTTCAAATATATTCTTTATTTTCTTTAGCAAAGATTTTTATTTCGATAAATTTTTCGTCGATAACGTTCGATTTTTGAAGTAGTTGATCAATGTGTCTTGCAAAACGTTTAAGTCTTTGTTATTTATTACGTTAACACATATTTGTTTAAATCTTTTCGAAATCTTTTTGTTACTTTGAGATCGTTTTGCAATTTTGCTTTTTTGACGTTCTATAAACTTTGACGATGTAGATTCATTTAACAAAGATTCAAAGAATATAGACGAATAATTGTTGTCGTCTTCAAATAAGACTTACATTCTTGTACGTCAATTATTATTTATGTCTTCTTCGTAATCTAAATCTTTTGTCATTATTGCATAATTATTAGATAAAGAGCTTGTTTCTATTACGAGTTTCGATTTCTCTACATTCTTCTTTGCGTTAAAGAATATACTAGAGCTATTATCTTCGAAATTGCTTTAATTCTTGAAGCTCTTCTCATTGCTAACGAAGGCGACGAAGAAGAAGAAAAAGAAGAAGAAGACTTCGTAGTTCGATTCATTCTTTAGTTATTAACTAAGTTTATTTCTTCTCTTTTCGTATTTTGCATTCTTTTTCATTTTTCTCTTTCACAAAGAACTTTTTTAATTTTTCGTCTTCTAATATGTTGCGAATGTAAATATTTATTTATTGATAACTTGAATTCAATTGTCGTCTCGTATTACATAATTAGATTTGTGTAAGACTTTAATGTTTGCTTTTCTTTTATTTATTAAGTGCTTTATTCATTTATTAACGTTGACATATTTACGATCTATTGTTGTCTCGAATCTCTTTCTAATTTTATCCCAAAAACGCTACATAGTTTTGATGTCGTACTTCGCAAATCTAGTCACGCATATATTGACAAAAATAACATCGTTCTTCTTTGTAAGTCGTTGATCGTAATTGAGCTTTTAATTTAGTTATCGATTTTTTTTTCGCTTATAAGAAGCAAAAGAAGTAGAGATTTTTGACGACGAAAAAACATTAAAAGTGTTAAAAGCACGATGTCGATTAACGATATTTTAAGTATAAAAGTTGAGATCAATATTGTTATTTGCATTTAATTCGACATTGTTTTTTTTCAATTCTTGTGTAATTGTTCTTTGATGTTTTTTATCAACTTGTCTTTTTCTTTTTCTTAGCGATCGTTAAAACGACTTTAATTCGAATTAAATCGTTTTCTTTTGTTTACGAAGCGATCGTCGTATGTTCTTCGAAGATTGCGAAACTTGCAAATGTGACAATGATTGCGAGAGTCGCAAAGACAACAATGATTGCAAAGGCTTCAATTGTCGCGAAGAAGTGCTCAAATCAAGAACGTGAAAATAACTTTTAAATACATCTCTAGGCATAACGACGACGACGACGACGACAACGAGAGAGAAGGTGATTATAATCTTTACAAGCTACGCCTAGACAAGTAATTGAAGCAATTGAATAAGATGGTGAATCAATTGAATGGGTATTCAATAATTGAATACTAATTCAATTGGGATTGCCAAGCCGCCAGATTTGCTTGCCCTTTTGGGATCACGCTAACTAAATCGGGCAATGTTCAATTGAATAATCGTATTGAATAGAGCTGCGCAACCTGTCTAGTCAGGGTCGTTCTTGGCCATGTGTCTCACCATTATCATATTATGGGACCTATCCCCCAATCCCGGGCCGGAAGATCACACCTGGGGATAAAGCTAGACCTCCCCTTCTCGTGGAGCAAAAGTCTGGATGAAAAGTCGAAATGCAAGTATTGAGCCTGATGAAGCCATGCCGGAAGAAGCTCACATGAAGTACGGGCATCGTCTAATCCCATCACTTATCGACGAGAAGGCTTCGTCTGCCCCTGACGAAACTTACTGCTACTTACCACGCACTGCAAGAATTGAAGATGGCTTCCAATCAATTAATTATCGACGCTTCTCGAATGCCATCAATGCTTGTTCATGGTGGATCGAAGCAGAGATCGGCAAGAGCGACAATTTTGCAACATTGGCATACTTAGGCCCCTCTGACTTGCGCAATATCCTGATCATCGTCGCAGCTATCAAGACCGGGCACAAGGTATTCTCATACATTTCGCAATATTGTGGAACGGCAAATGACTCACCCTGTGGCTCAAGGCTCTCCTGGCATCACCTCGTAATAGTTCGAAGGCGCATCTTAATCTACTCGAAAATACGCAGTGTAACACACTCCTCACGGCAGAGCCCATCCCTCACATAGCGCAAGACATTCTTGCGGGCCGGTCTATGAAACATGTTATTGTCCCAGAAGTGGAGAGCTGGCTTCGAGCTCCGATCAATGCTTCCTATCCTTACGTTAAAACGTTCAACCAGGCGCGATACGAGCCATTCGTTGTGGTCCACACCTCCGGTTCAACAGGTAGGCGAAAGCGCAATACTTGATGCCTCATCTGATCTTGGCAGGGCTCCCGAAAGTTGTCATAGTCAATCATGGCACTATCGCGGCCACTGACGCTTTCAATGAAATGCGGAGAAACGCCGATTATAGACCCATGGTGCTGGACGTACTCCGTAAACGTTGCTTTGTATCAATGCCTTCCTTTCACGTACGTGGTCTACGTCCAGAGTCCGCCCTCTGCTCATGTCTGGGTCCTTAGGTCGCTGGGATAGACTTCATGCTCCCCAAAGCTTTATTTCATGGACTTGTACCGATACTTGGTCCATCAGGAACACCGGTGAATGCGGAATTTGTGGATGCTATGCACCGGGTAAACCTGGTCGAAATTAGTATTATCGCTCCCTCGATTCTCCAGGACATTGCTGCATCGCCAAATTTTCTGAAGAACCTGGGGCGACTGAGCGCCACCCTATACGGTGGTGGCCCACTTCCATCAAGTGCAGGAAACGCCATCTCTTTTGTGACTAGGCTTTATAATCTGATGGGGGGCTCGGAGATGTGGAATTTACCCACCGAGCAGATTGATCGAGAAGACTGGGAGTACTTAAGATTCAGCCCTTTGCTAGGTTATCAAATGCGTCAGCATTCGGAAGGGCTCTACGAACTTGGTCTCTTGCGATCGCCGGACCTTAGCCAATTCCAAGCAATTTTCTCAACCTTTCCTGACCATCAAGAGTATCTTACAAGCGACCTGTATATCAAGCATCCAACAAAGCCAGATCTCTGGAAATATAGCGGTCGAAAAGACGACATCATCACCTTGACGAACGGCGAGAAGGTGAACCCAGTGGCAATGGAGAGTCTCCTGAACGCGCATCCAGACATCAGATCTGTTTTGGTTGTTGGCCAGGCTCGGTTTCAAACAGCTTTGCTGATCGAAGCGAAAGTGCCCCCTGCAGATCGCGCATCCAAAGAGAAGTTCATTGAAGGTACGTGGCCTACCGTGCAACAAGCCAATCAGCAGTGTGATGCGCACGCAAGACTGTCAAGAGATCTCATCTTATTCACATCACCTAAAAAACCCTTTCATAGAGCTGGAAAGGGTACAGTACAGCGGAGGGTAACGGTAGACTTTTATCAATTTGAGATCGATCAGGCATATGAAGAGTTTGAGAGACTCACAAGATTGCAGGAGCCAGAAGCCGCTCCTGCCAACGACCGGTCTCTCGACTCTTTGAGCTCAAACGGCAACGGTCGGCTTCACACAGGTTTGGTTGAAGATTGCCTAGTGAGATTGGTATGCAGAACCACCGGCTGGACTCGGCTGGATACCAGTGCCAACTTCTTCAATCTTGGGATGGATTCACTGCAAGTCATCAACCTCGTTCGTGCAATCAATTCGTCTCAGTTGGGAACCGGTCCGACACGGTTGGCGGCCACACCGAAGACGATATACGCGAACCCAACGATCAGCATGCTAAAAAGGGCATCCGTCAGCCCTCAACAGCCACCAGATTCGGATGCTCTCAACGATAATTCTACAACATCCACCAGTGTCCTTGAGGTAGGGAGAGTCCTGACCAAGTATTCCTGGGATCTCCCAACTACATGCCGGCTTCCTATACCCCAAACACCAAGCAACGCGATGTATGTGCTGCTAACAGGCTCTACGGGCTCTCTTGGCTCCTACATACTTGGTGATCTACTGAAGAACCTCAAAGTCGCTCATGTATACTGTCTCAACCGCTCTTGGGATTCCGAGGAACGGCAGCGAACGTCCAATCTAGCACGTGGGATCACTGCCGATTGGTCATCGCATCGTGTCTCCTTTCTCAGGAGCGATCTATCTCAAGAATATCTTGGTGTGGGACTAGAAGTCTATAAATCTCTACTACGGAATGTCACTCATATTGTGCATAACGCTTGGGAAGTAAACTTTAACCTTCCTGTGACGTCCTTCGAGACGCCACATCTACTTGGTATTCGCCAATTCATCGATTTCTCGGCTCGCTCGGCGAAAGGTGCCTCTATCCTCTTCGTGTCGTCCATCAGCTCTTCTATGAATTGGCCGTTCAATCACACTGGACCCGTACCTGAGCGTATCATCGATGATCCTTCAGCATCATTGCCGATGGGCTACGCACAGTCCAAGCACGTAGCCGAGCGCCTCCTGAGCCGTGCGAGCAGCGTGGCTGGGATTCCCACCATAATCTGCCGCGTTGGTCAAGTGGCGGGGCCTGTGAACACAAACGGCTCCGGTGGCTTCTGGAATAAGCAAGAATGGCTGCCAAGCCTAATAGCTAGCTCGAAGTATCTGCGCAAGATCCCTGAGTCTCTAGGACCGAGTGAGAGCGTCGATTGGATTCCTGTCGATATCCTGAGTCGAGTACTTATGGAGCTACTGGCAAAGCCTAGTTCCGCCGCCTCTAACAGTGTGTCTACATCCTGTAAGCTCTCCTCGCATAATGAAGGTCACGACGCAGTCAAGAACAAAGATATCCAGACAGCGATTCCATACACGAATGGCTCCTCTTTCAGCGCCACCAGCAATTCGCTCCAGCATTCGAGCCGGAAGACTACTGCGGCAGTAGTCTACCACTTAGTCAATCCGCATCATACAACATGGTCCAACCTGTTGCGAGTGGTCAAGGTACACTTTGGCGATACAGCCATGGAGACAGTCTCACTTAAAAAATGGGTCGAAACGCTCAGTCAAAGTGTCGCTTGCATCGAGAATATCAACATCAACCCTGCTATAAGGTTGCTGGATTTCTATGAGAATCTTGTCAGTGGGTATGGGAAAGCCAATCCGGTCTTTGAGACGAAGATGACGGTTGGTCAAAGCGAGGAGCTTGCGGGACTGGAGGCTGTGAAACTCGAGTGGATGGAGTTATGGTTGGAGCAGTGGGGATTTCAGTGAAGAATGGGAATTAGAGGTAGATACGAAGCTGGTATTCCCTTTATCTAGTGATATTTAGCTTAGCTTTTTTTGATATCGCTGACATTATGATGATTGACCGTGGAAAGGCAACGACTAGCACGCGTTCGAATTTTCCAAAAGTCAAAGTATTTCTTCTGCTTCACAAATCCACAAACCATCTCTTGAAAGCTCAAGTAGCATTTGCTCGTATGTCGAAGCCTCAACTCTGTTCTTCAAATCATTCCAAGCCTACCTGGCTTTCTTGCCATGTCGTGCACTCCACTAAGAGGTCCCGTATCTGTCGAACCCGCGTAGAGAAAAATGTTTATGTTCGCTTCTCGAGTTCTTCGCTCTCTCAATTGGCAGCCCAAGATGTTACCTCTAGCCCTGCCAGAGGATAGTCCTTCTTGAAAAGCCTTTTTGCCATTCCTTGGAGGTGCTTTGTTCAATGATAATGTCTTTGCTTAAATGGTGTGTTCTCGTCTTACACTTTCTAGATTCCAATCGGATAATTGCGATGTGTGGTGCAGCCAGATTTAAATATTCTGCTTGGGACTCGTTGCTTTGATACGACTGCTGGCTACGTAAGATGAAGAGGTGTCCAAAGCATAAACCGATCTCTTTATGTCTTCCTGATCACTCCCAGTAGTTAGCCAGAGCATAGATTAATCTGTCAGACATTATGTCGAAAGCGCCAATGTTCTTAGATATAGAAAGATGGCAACGGATGCAAGTAAGAAGGGCTAGAGAGTCGTCGTATCGCGAAACAGAATGGCTTTTCCTATTGTTGTGTTCTTCAAGGGGGTTTCCCACCACTTCTGTCGACCTCCCAACTTTGACATTGAGACTACACCCTCGATGGAAGTTGTCCTTGCCTTCCCCACTGATGGCTTGCTGGGATATTTTCCTTCTTCGCAACGCTCAATTAGCGATGCCAGTCATCATTTCTCGTTGATGGCAATCGTCGGATTGCTTGATGGTGTAGGTAACGAGGAGCAGATGCCCGTAGTCCCAGTACCACTCCGTGACCTTCTGTCTCCAAAATTGGCGGTGATCTTGCGAATAGGCTATGCGATATGGATCAGGAAGCTTGGTGGCTTGTAATGATTGTTTTCGGAAAGTCTGATCTCGCACTTCTCACATACCGTCAGTAAAGCTGTTAGGGTCATTTGTCGGTTGTGGGATAGACTCTATTCCTGCGCTCGTGGGTAGTTCACCGACTGTGGCCTTCTACGCACTTCATTTTTCTTTCGGGTGTTTTCTCGCGATCGTCCCCAATGAAAAGAGACTTGACGAAAAGAGAAGAGAAAATAACCCGCTTTAGCGGAATGCTTCATGCACTCATATGCAATGTGTATGCAAAGATGCCTAGCAGCCCCACCAACATCAAGTCTTCGTTGCTTTTTTCTGCTTATTTCAACCCAAGATTCGCAATCGTACGCAAATCGTTTCGTACTATCGATGCATCATTGGTGCACATCGTTTAGTGCAATGTGATGCAAGACATTTGATAAATCGTGCGATGCAATGCAAAGAATCTACATCATCGTATACATTATCGTGTGTATTATAAAAATATAATGCTATTTCTTGACAAGATATCTTTTATTGATTGATCAATTCTATATGTAATTCTAAATAGATTGACCGTCGGGTCGGGAATCGATACCAACTTTCTGACCTAGCCCAAATACTTGGTACCAACTTTCTGACCCGACCCAAATACTCGATATCAACATCGTGACCCGGCTCGGAATTGACCTAGGTCAACGATTTCTTGACTCGGCTCGATCGACCCGCCAAGCAATCGAAAATGACGTCAAAATGCCAAGATTTTCTATTTTTAAAAAAATTCGCATTATTTAAATTACTAAAAATAGTTAAAAAATAATAACGCATAAATAACGTACAAATGCATTACCTAAATGCATTACTATATAATATTATAAACAAATTAATTAAATTAATCAACTTGATTAAGTTGATTAATGCACTTTTTCAAAAATAATCTAAATTTTTCGAGTCT